>Ga0315289_10001306_pt1 | contig 38797 bp, 34 predicted proteins | sample YL17G11_40_MG_FD_203452 | JGI IMG/M metagenome (GOLD analysis project Ga0315289, IMG submission 203452) | Sediment microbial communities from Yellowstone Lake, YNP, Wyoming, USA - YL17G11_40 | ecosystem: Environmental > Aquatic > Freshwater > Lake > Sediment | place: USA: Wyoming | collected... | reverse complement strand
TATTCTGGCAAGTGTTCCTTTATATGCGTAAGGATGCGCAGATAATCTTCTCTTTCTTTATGCGATATCTTGCCGAACATATCGATAATCATCTGCCGTCTTTGGTGAAAACTTTTCTTCACCAAATCATTTCCCTTCGGCGTAATCTTTACCTGTACTATGCGCCTATCGTCAGGATCATGCTTGCGCACGACATAACCGGACTTTGCCAATCTGTCTATGATCCCTGTTATAGCGGCAGTCGAGACGTTCATGAACTTTGCCATGTCCGTCATCTTATGATCTCCCTTTGTGTTCAAAAAATTCAAAATAGCGAACTGGGGGATCGTGACCTTCAGCTGATAGAACTTGGTTGTCTGGTTTTTTAAAAAACTCCTCATAACAACAGACATTATACTGCCCACTCTGTCCGCAAATTCAAATAAGGATATGTCTTCCACTTTGGCCTCCGCAATTTCAGTTTTATTAAGGAAGTTAATATTAAAGTATGTTAACTATTAAGCACATTAAATATACCACAGGAATTGCAAGTTGTCAAGGGGGGTATTTTAAAATTTTTGGAAGGTTTATATTTCTTATCTTAACAGGTGAACTACGTATCGCGCAATGGCAGGGGCGGCAGTCATGCCGGGCGATTCAATTCCAATCAGATTTATAAAACCGGGTAATCCCAGTCTACTCTCTTCTTTTATAACAAAATCTCTGAAGGGCTCATCGGGGCCTTGGAGTTTTGGCCTTATTCCCGACGTATCTGGCGAAAGGTCGCCTTCTTCTAAAAAGGGGAGAAATTTGGCCGCGGAATCGTAAAATTTCACCTTCGCGTGTTCGTCGATATCATAATTAGCGTTTTCTCTTTCAATATACTCGTCGTCGGGCCCCAGGCGGACCGTACCCGTTAAGTTCGGCGTAGCGTGTATGCCAAGGCCTGCCGATTTGGGCATCGGTAGTGGGTAGACAAGACGGTTTATAAGTCTGCTCTTCTTAGCAGGTAAACCGAAATACTGCCCCTTACAGTATTTTAATCTATACCCTTCCTTATCTACATCTATGCCTACCATTTGGGCGATCTTATCCGACTCCAGCCCTGCCGAGTTAACTAAAACATCCGTGAGAAAGCTGAACTCTTCATTGTTTGAGTCAACCACGGTAATTTCATATCCGCCTTTCTTTTCTCTTAAGCTTTTGACCTCCGTATGATAGCTTATAACTGTGCCGTTATGTGTAGCTTTAAAAGCATAATATTTCATAAGGCCATGCGAATCGACTATGCCCGTCGTCTTTGAATAAATGGCCGCTTCAGCTCTTATGTTCGGTTCAAGATCCTTAATCTTACCCTTTGTCAATAATTCCAGATCTTCCGCCCCATTTGCGCTGGCGTTCGCAAAGAGCCTTTCTAAATCCGGTATTTCTGAAATATCCGTCGCCACTATAAGCTTGCCCTGTTTCTTATGCGGTATATTATTTTTTGTACAGGTTTCGTAGATAAGCTTATTTCCTTCGATACACATCTTTGTTTTGAGGGAATCTTTGGGATGATATATTCCCGCGTGAATGACTTCACTGTTCCTTGAGCTTGTTTCCCTGCCAAAGGATTCATGCCGCTCTATAACATAGACGGAATTTTTGAAATTTGAGATTTCGGAAGCAACGCTGAGGCCTACAACCCCCGCACCGATAATAGTTACGCCGACTTTTTCCATAGTTCACGATTTACTTATACCGCCTGTCCTCTTAAGTTTATTCAGACTTGACATGGCCCCTATAAAAAACCAGAATAGAGCCGACAATTGCAAGGAATACAACTGAACATCAAAAAAACTCTGCACCAAAAATCCAAAAATAGCCGACAAAAGTCCTAGAAGAAGGCAATCAAAATTTTCTCTCAATGACTTTATGCTTTGATATAACGCAATGCCCAGAAACATAAGAAAACTTGCCAAAGCAAATATGCCCGTCTCCGCGATGATCTGAAGATAGCAGTTATGAGCGTATTTAACAACCGAACCTGCAGTATAGAGAGAGCAGTAATCCATAAAAGTACCCACGCCCTTACCGAGAAAAGGATTCTCTTTGATCATCTTCCAACAGACCTCCAGAATGACGAATCTCTCCGAAGTGCCGAACCCCTGAAAGATAAAAAGGGCCCTTTCCCTTACGGTTGGCAGTGTAATTAATAGTATTATAAACAAAGCTGTGATCGAAAAAACTGCGCGGCGTCGCGGAGATAAAGCAAGCATTACCGCAAGCCCCGCCAAAAACCCAAACCAGCTCCCGCGGGAAAAAGTAAGCAGGATACAAATTCCCGATAATACCAAGATAAAAAACAAACCTAAGCGATAGACCCTCTTAAGTCGGCCGGATAACAGCAAGGCAACCGTCAGAAGCAGGACAAAACTTAGATAAGTACCAAAACTGTTGTAATGCTCAAATGACGCGGTCATCCCGTAAAATCCCTGGTTTATCCATACCATTCCCCTGCGCAAGAAAAATTCCATGTCCAAAAAACGCTGTGAAAGCCCATCAATCGCTATGAACAGAGATACCGACAAGAGCACAACGACAGCATTGCGAATCCTAGCTGGACTGGACAGCGTATCCTCCGCCATCAGAAAAATTAGAATCCACTCCAGCCACTTGGATAGCAATGCCCTTAGGCTTTTGTATAAATATGGCCCACTGTTAAAAAGTGAAAGGCCGCTAAAGACAAAAAATAGCAGAAGGAAAATGTGATAAGGAGTCTTAAGAAATTTGAAATCGGGTTTTAATATCTTCCTGGCAAGAAAGAATAAAAAGGCTAGACCAAAAAATATCTCGATCGCCGACTTGGAGATAGGCATAAAGAGGATGAGGCCGTATAAGCTGTATTCAACGGCTCGGTCTAAAAAATCCGCCCATTTATCTTTTTGAAGCGGCTGTAATTTCAAGGCCTTTATACCAGTTATAAGTTAACTCTAACCCCTTCTCGAGCGGTATACCGGGTTTCCAGCCAAGCGCCTTTATTTTGCCGGAATCCAACAGCCTGCGCGGGTTTCCGTCCGGTTTGACTGTGTCATATATTATCTTCCCTTGAAAACCCGAAATTTCTTTGACCAACGCCGCCAGTTCTTTTATCGACGTCTCTACGCCCGTTCCCACGTTAATCGGGCCGCTTGAATCATAGCGGTCCATAAGAAAAAGGCACGCGTCCGCAAGATCGTCCGCGTATAAGAAATCTCTAGTGGGTTTGCCGCTGCCCCATATCGTAACGGCTTCTTCGCCTTTGGTCTTCGCCCGGTGAAATCTTTTTATAAGAGCTGACACTACATGCGAGCCGTCGTCAAGATGGTCGTTTATTCCATATATGTTGGCGGCTATGACGGATATAAAATTCGCCCCGTATTGGCGGTCATAGGCCCGGCACATCTCCATACCGGCGAGCTTTGCCATGGCAAAGGGTTCGCTTGTCGGCTCTATCGGGCCCGTCAGAATGCGCTCTTCCCTCATCGGCTGCGGGCAGGCCTTAGGATAAACGCAGGAGCTGATCAGAAAAATAAGCTTTTTCACACCGTACCTATAGGATAGATCTATGGTGTTAGTCTGGATCATAAGGTTTTCGTAAATGAATTCGGCGGGATAGGCGCTGTTGGCGTATATGCCGCCTACTTTCGCCGCTGACAGAAATACGTATTCGGGTTTCTCGTCGGTAAAGAAGGCCTCGGTCTTTTGCCTGTCTGTCAGGTCGAGCTCCTCGTGTCTCCTTGTTATAATATTTTTGTACCCTTCCGCTTTTAGTCTTCTTGCGATCGCGGATCCGATAAGGCCGGTGTGGCCGGCCACATATATTGAAGAATCCCTTTTCATAATCATCTCTTATATTTATCTATAAATTTATCTACCGTATCGACAAGATATTCTATATGCTCATCATCTATATCCTGATGTACGCCGAGGTGCAGGCCGTTATTGCCGATAAACTCGGCATTTGGAAATTCGCCAAGTTTATACCCCAAAAAGGAAAAGCCGGGGCACTGCGTGGGCATTGATGTAAACAAATCTCTTGTATCAATGCCTTTTTCGTTGAGATAAGCGGACAATTGATCCCTCGTAAAGGGCGCGCCTTCTCTCACAATCATAGGAAAGGCGTGCGGCCCGATCTTCTCGGTTTTTTCCTCATGGATAGTAGTGATATACTTTTCGAATTTGGCAAAGTTCTTTATCATCTCAAGCAAGTTCCACCTTCTCTTCTCTATGATCTTATCGTACATCTTAAGGCTGCCGAGTCCGACCGCCGCCTCTATCTCGTTCATCTTCGCCGAGTAGCCTATTCTTTCAAAAACAAATCTAATATCTCTATTATGCTTAAACCTCTTCTTGCAGTATCCGGAGCCTGTATTTACGACGCATATCTTGCATTTACATGCGCGGCCGTGGCTCCTCAACGAACGCAGGACTTCGGCAAAATCTTCTCTATCGGTAGTAACAATGCCCCCTTCTATAGTGGTGATGATGTGCGCCAGATACAAACTATATGCCGCCATATCGGCCAATGTGCCTACGTTTTTTCCTTTATATACGGCACCGTGCGCCTCAGCGGCATCCTCGATGACAAAAAGTTTGTGCTTCTTGGCTATCTTATTTATCTCGTCCATTTTCGCGGGTTTGCCCATAAGGTGTACGGGCATTATCACCCGCGTCCTTTTTGTTATCACTTTCTCTATTCCGTCTGGGTTTATGTTCAAAGTCTCACGTTCTACGTCCACGAAGATAGGCTTAAACCCGGCTTGCAGGACAGAGTTCCCAGTAGCGACGAATGATAAGGCCGGAATAATGATCTCGTCTCCGCGCTCGGCCCCGAAGTCATACAGAACTGCGAGCGCCAATGCATCGGCATCTGTCCCGCTGCTCAGAGCTACCGCTTCCTTTGTTCCCACTAATTTTGCGAAAAGTTCCTCAAATTCACGGACGTACCTGCCGTTTGACACTCGGCCTGAATCAAGGATTTTATCGATCAGCTCACGAGATTCTCGTGTAATTGATATCATCCCAAATGGCACCTTCATACTAATACTCCTTTAGAATCTCAATCTCATACGTTTCTGTTCTTTTACAAAATACTTATTCGCCTTTCTATATCTCGCGGGAGTCCCTATATCAATAAAAAAACCCGGTTTTGAATAACCAAAGAATCTGCCTCCGGTTATCGTAGAAAAAAAATCGCGTTCTAAGGAAAACTTTTTACTCCGGGGCATCAGATTAAAAATTTGCCTGTCGAAGATATAGACCCCGGCATTAATCAGGCACCTTCCCGCCTTAGAGCTTTTTTCGTTAAAACCTTTTATGCGTGACGACCCGTCCAGCATAATTTCTCCGTACTCGCTGCCGTCAGAGACTTTTCTGAGCAATATTGAAGCAATGGCCATTTTTTTCTTATGAAAATTTACAAAATCCAACGGATTGAACTCGCAGAACGAATCCCCGTTTAAAACAAAAAAATATTTGCTATTTATTTTGCTTGCCGCATTTTTCACCGCGCCGCCGGTATCAAGAGGAGTTTTTTCTTGAGAAAACAAAATATTTAATCCGGGTTTTTGGTTATGAAGATAGTGTTTCTTTATAAAGTCTGCTTTGTAACCGGTACCAAGAATAAAACGTCTGAATCCAAAACCGGCCATATAATCCAAAATAAAATCAAGAAACGGCCTGCCGCCTACCTCCATCATAGGCTTAGGCTTATTCCGGGAAATTTTTCCTAATCTCTTTCCCGCGCCGCCGCAAAGAATAAGCACATCGATGTCTTTAATCATACTTCCTGCGGATTGTAATAAATTATCTGGCTTCCGTCGTTCTCAAAATTAAATTTTACCTCTAAGAAATCTTTCAGGACGCGAGAAACTTTTTTCCGATTCTCCGGCCTTACAAATAAAAGCATGAAACCGCCGCCGCCCGCGCCTAAAAGCTTCCCCCCGATTGCGCCGTTCTTCAGCGCGTTCTTATATAACCGATCGACCTCCGGGTTAGATATCTTACTCGAAAGGCGTTTTTTAACCTGCCATGTCTCATCGAGCAGCTTTCCAAACTCACCAATATCCCTATCGCTATTTAAGATATCGATTGCCTCATCCACCATATGGCGCATCACATTCAATTCTTTTCTCTTATTAGGAGTATTTCTAATCTGTTCTACGGCTATTTTTGAGGCAAAACGCGAAAACCCCGTAAATATCAGCATGAGATGACTCTGTAATTGGTCAATCTTCTCCTTCTGCAATGTTATTGCTTCCACTCTGAAATTATGGTCATTATGAAAAACTATTTTGTTGAATCCGCCATGCGCGGCGGCAATCTGATCCTGTGAACCTACGTTTTCCTTGAGCACATTCCTTTCTATGTGAATCGCCTCTCTTGCCAATTGCCCTTTAGAAATCATCTTACCATTTAAGGCGTAAAGCGAATTCAGCATACCTACCGTAAAGGACGAACTGGACCCCAACCCCGACCTGGCAGGCAAATCTCCGTCATGATGGATTTCTACGCCTTTATCGATCTTGAAATATTCCAAAAGCGACTTAACAACCGGATGTTTTATCTCATTCGAAGACTTTACATTTTCTACAATAGAATAAACAATCCTATGCTTATGCTCAAAGAAAGGCGGCAAGTAGCGTATGTTTATATAGCAATATTTATCGATGGTAGTTGATAATACGGCTCCGCCGTATTTCTCGAACCAGACAGGATAATCTGTGCCGCCGCCAAAAAAAGAAATTCTAAAGGGCGTCTTACTTATTATCATTCCAACGCCTTCCTTCTTAACCTTGTATTTACCATCTCTTCTATGTGAGTCCTCACATTTAACCCAAATTTTTTCTCAAGCATATTTAAATAAACCGGATTACTGAAATACTTATGGAATGCGTCATCCCTAAACTTTAAAACTTCTTTAGCGCTGACATATTTAGTGGGAAGAGGCAGCGTTTCATAAGAATGTTGCGAAAACCCATGCCACTGCCTTGGCAGCTCCCATCCCTCTTTCTTCGCAATATCGTATAACCTAGACCCCGGATAAGCCATAGCGCAATAAAAATTCGCAAATTCGCAGTTAAGCTCCATCGCCATGTCAAGAGTTTCCTGCATTGTTTCTAAAGTATCATCCGGAAGGCCAAAGATAAAATTTCCTATGACCCTTATGCCTGAGGCTTGTATATCATGCACGACATTCTTAATATCGTTTGTCTTCATTCCTTTAGAAACTCCGTCTCTTACCTTTAGGTTTGCGGACTCGATACCTAATGCCAGCCAATTTATGCCTGCCTTTTTCATTTTGGGGAGGTTTTCACTTTTAACGGTATCAATCCTGGCATAAGCCCAGATATTCAGGCCATAATCCTTATCCAATAATAAATCTACGATGCGCATGTAATGTTTTTCATTTAAAACAAACAGCTCATCGACTATCTTCAGATTCTTTACGCCGTATTTCTCCGTCAATATCCCTATCTCCCGCACGACCGATTCCGGGTTTCTATATCTTATGCCCGGCTTGCCAAAAAGCGCATTTATACAGCAAAAATCGCAGTTATAAGGGCAGCCCAGACTAGTATATACGGCAGCGTAAGGCGACTTATGCGTCAGATCATCAAAACAATGCCAATTATGGGCTTTATATTTATCCATTGGCAATAAATCCCAAGCTAAAACTGATAAAAACTCATCCAAATCTTTAGTAGGAGCGGGCCTTGGATTGCTGCTAATCACGCTTTTCTCATTGTAATACCATAGCCCGGGGACAGTCAAAAAATCGGGCTCTGCGGACTTAAGTACTTCCGTCAACCGCAGCAAAGTATAGGCCCCCTCTCCTTCTATAACAAAATCCACGCTCTCATCTTCCATTGTCTGCCTGGGCAAAGCGGAAGGATGAAGCCCGGCTATGGCAACTTTTGTGTTCGTGTTTTCTTTAAGTGCTTTGCAGATTTTTCCCGCAACAGTCATATTCTGCGTAGACGCAGAGGGTTGAGTCCCATAAACGATTACAGCGGATAATAATGGACTGATATCATTAATCTTTGCGGCTATCTCTCCAGCAGAAAGATCCTCGGCATTTGCATCAATAATAGCGACGCCGCAATTATTTTTGCGAAGATATGCCGCTAATGCCGCTGCCCAGACAGGCGGCTCGATAGCGGAATAACCTTTTCCCAGGCCCTGGTATACCTGCTTCCTATCCCCGGGGTTTATAAATACAATATCTATTTTTCCAGACATTAGAGCCGCCTCAATAATGCTTTAACATTTTTTACGATGCTGTTTTCATCCAGCTTATTTAACCCATGCAAATAATCCCTGCTGCCGATATCAAAAACATAATGTTCCAAAAATCCCATATTCCTAAACTTTATTTCCGCGCCGTTCCGATTTATCAATTCTAAAACTAAACTGTCCAGACCGCCTTTCTTAATAAACCCTTCTTCCAAAGTAATAACCGCCTGATATTTTTTTAATGTCTTGATGAATAAATTTTCATTTAATGGTTTTATCAGGAAAACATCAATGACTCCTATATCGATCTTATCTTTGCTCAGCCTATTCGCGGCCTGTAAGGCCTTATGAGTCATAATGCCCGTAGAAACAAGGCATAATTTTTTGCCTTCTTTTAGTTCGCTGAATCCCCTCTCAATTTTAAAATCATCCGCAGAATCATAAATTTGGGGCAGGGGCTTGCCGTCCAGCCTGATATATTTGGGTTTCCTGACTCTTATGGAATAATCTACAAATTCCCGGGCTAACACCCAATCGCTGGGGGAAAAAACCTCAACATTAGGCAGTACTTTCATTATAGTTATGTCTTCCAGGCAATGATGCGTCGGGCCGGACACATCATAGCTTAGGCCGGCTCCTACGCCGACTAAATTGACATTAACCTCTTTAAGCTGAGCGTGCAAAGACAAATTTATCCTTATCTGTTCATATGCCCTCATAGTCAGGAACGGCGCGATCGCATACGCGTATACCGTAAAGCCTTCCAGCGCCAAGCCCGTAGATACATTAATGAGATTTTGCTCGGCAATGCCGACATTGATAAACCTGTCTTTAAAATCTTTCTTTAATTTATCAAGCTTGGGAGAGCCGAAATCGGCGCATAAGAAAAAAATGTTTTTATTATCCCGCATGCGATAATAAACCTGCTCAATAAACACGTCCCGCATTGTTTTTATTTCCATATTCATTCCAAGTCCGTTATTAAAACATCGGCTTCTTCCGGCCTTAAATTCTTAATATGGCTTAGGGGGTCCGTTTCGAGGCGAGGCACGCCTTTTCCTTTTACGGTATCGGCAATTAACACCTTTGGCATACCGCCCCTTTTTTCCTTAAAGTTCTTTAAGGCGTTATACAGCTCTTCTACATTATGCCCGTCGGTTGTTTTTACATCCCAGTTGAAAACCTTAAACTTTTTGTCAAGAGGGGACAGATCGATAACATTTTTACAGAAATCGAGCATGCATGCCTTATTATTATCTATGATTAGCGTCAGGTTATCTATTTTATGTTCTCCGGCAAACATAATCGCTTCCCACACGGAGCCTTCATACAACTCTCCGTCGCCCATCAATACAAATACTGTTTCCTTACGCTTTCTTTTTTTTAGCGCCAAAGCAATGCCGCAGGCAACGCCGAGGCCATGGCCTAAGGAGCCGTTTATTGTCTCAAATCCGGGAATAACAGGATCCGGTATGCCGCCTAGAATACAACCTTCTTTGCAGACCCTGCTTAGACTTTCTTTTGGAAAAAAACCCAAATCCGCCAACACAGGATAAAAAGATATCGCCCCATGCCCCTTGCTTATAATAAACCTGTCTCTCGTCTCCGATTTAATATTTCCGGCATTAAACTTTACCAGCTTACCGTAATAAAGGACCGCGAATATCTCCACGGCTGACAGGGAAGAAGCCAAGCGTGTTTCCGCGGCCGCCTTATGTATTTTTAGGGTCTCCCTTTTTATCCAGCGGGCTTTATCTTCTAAAAATTTGAACATCTTTTCCTGATTAAACGTTTCCATATGCATTATTGCAAAGTATTTTGTAGCCTTTTATAAGTTCTCTTATCCCCTTTTCAAGACAGTACATCGGCTTGAATCCGGTTTTTTCGATTTTCTCATTTGAAACAATATAATCCCGCTTATCAGGATCCTCTCCTACGGGCGATTCCAGATACACAAAATCAGCAATTTGTTCTTTAATCTTCGCGCATAATTCAAGCTTAGAGATATTTGCTTCGGACAGGCCTACGTTGTATACTTCATTTTTCATTTTAGCAAAGTTTTCGATGGCATGCATAAATACCCTTGACACATCACGCACGTGAATATAATTTCTTTTAAAATGGCCTTCAAAGACAACCACAAACTTGTCCCTTACCGCCCGATAGGTAAAGTCATTTACCAGCAAATCAATCCTCATCCTTGGCGACATTCCAAAAACAGTGGCTAACCTGAAACTTATGGAATTTCCCCTATCAAGAACTATCTTTTCGGCGTCCATTTTCAATTTACCATATAAGGTAATCGGATTTAAGGGGCTTTCCTCCGTACAATACGCGCCTTTTTGCCCTATACCATAGCCGCTATTCGTCGTAGGTATAATTATTCTTTGCTCTTTTGAAGCAAGTTTTGTAATAGAAGCAACCGCGTCCCTGTTTGTAGTTATAGCTCCTATCTTGTCTCTGTTACACAGCGGCGCGCCAACCAATGCCGCCAGAGGGATGATATAATCTGCTTTTGGTAAAAGTTTTTCCAGGACATTCTCATCCCTGGCATCTCCTCTTACAATGTCAAAATTTTCGAAAGCAGTACATTCAAGTAGAGAATCCTGCCTATACATAAAGTTATCCAGCGCCGTAACCTTATATCCGGCCCTTAGAAGTTCCGGGACAAGCACCGAACCTACATACCCTGCCCCACCGGTAACCAGCACATTTCCTTTCACGGCTTGCATAATTCTCCTTTTCTATCTTTAATGTATTCGGCCATCCTTAAAGCAATTCTCTGGCGGTCTTGGGCTAAAGAAAAATACAACTCCTGATCATCTGTATCGCTATTTGGCTCTAATTCGGAATCATTTATGGCTGCGGATAATTCATGATGCATATGCTCAAAAATAACATTTCCCAAGTACAGCGCCCTTTTATATCCCAGCTGCGATAGTCTCTTAAAAATATCAAATATATGCGCATCAATACAATGCCATTTGTATTCGGCGGGGCAAATTTTATTCATTAGCTCGCATGCCATCCTGGACAAAATCGGAAATGTGCAAATCATTCTGCCGTAATAAAGGTCATTTCCGTATACCATCGCCGCATCATCCGAAAAACGGGAAAATGCCTTTAAAACCTTAGTATCCCAGTCTTCCGTGCAAAATAGCATATCATCATTTATCGGCATCACATATCTCGCCTGACTCGCGGCATAACCTGCCCTTAACATATTACCCATCGTATCCGGATGCTTTACAAGCTTAACCATATGAAGAAAAGGATGGGAAATATTCCGGCTTTCTTCATCATCGCTGTCTAGATAAAGTACGATTTCCAGCTGATCAAGATTAGAAGTTGTGCGAATTATGCTATCGAACAATCTTCTTACAAGCGCCGGGTGATTATGAGTCGGTAAAATCAGGGAAAAATCCTTCATAGCTATTGCAGCCTCACAATGTTTTTTTCTTCAATGCCCATATCCTTAAGTCTTTTGGCTTTTTCCGCTATTCCCGTAAAAGAAGCGACGATAACCTTCCCCTTATAACCTCTTAAGTCGGTAGTATTAACTGCTTTAAAGCGGGATTTTTTTGCGATTACGCATAATATATCTGCCATGTCATCCCTACCATAAATGGCCGCTTCTTTTACTCCGCTTAAGACAAGGCTTTGGATGACTTGATTACACACTTGCGCCGCATAAACATTGTTTCTCCACATTCTACGGATAAATACAAAAACCATATAGAATTTTAACGATACACCCCTTGGCATTACTTTATTCTCGGTATGTGTTTTAGCTTTAAAACGCGATTGCTTTACGATCATACCCAATATAATCTTTAAAACTGAAAATTTAGCCCAAAAATTTCTTAAAGAAAATCTCAATGCCGATACGAGCATGGATCTTCGCATTCGTCTTACCCTGTCTTTGCTCCATCCCTCTGTATCCAATTGCGAAAATACTTCTGCGGCCAACTTTTCATAAGATACAGATCCGCCATTTAAACGAAGTGTCTTAATTGCCTTATTTTCAACTAAGGGCATTATCCGGCCGGACCTTCTAATGTCGAAAGCTGTTGTGGACATATTTCTGCCGTCATTGGGGCCGAAATAATTATTATGGCCGTCTGTCCCGGGATGCCAGGTATGATAAATATATTCTTCCTGGTGCCATATCTCTCTTTTCTCGGCATTAATCAGCCTGAATGTCATTTCATAAGGGCCGCATACATGCCCAAGATAATCTATATGCTCATCTGCTCCGCCTATTTTAATAAGATCCTCTCTCCGCGCGGACATGCACGCGCCGTAATTACGAGTATGCAGAGGATCTTCCTGGTCCATAATACCGATGGTCTTTCCGTTCCTAAAATTTTTGCTGTCATTATTGATGATTTCCTCTATTGCGGGATTGTTGAAAGGATAAAATTTCCTATTTATATTCCTTACCTCATCGATATGCAGCACGACGTTGGAATCTTCTTCGAATTTCTTAATAATATTTTCCACAAATGTAGGTTTGACTACCGCGTCGGAATCACAAAAAGTTATAATATCGCCTCTGCTTACAACAATTCCAAGATTATACAATAAATGTTTATGATAGTAGATATTATCCGGCATTTCCATCAGTATCCACTTATCAACGCAGGGATATTCATTATTTTGCGCGCTCATTTTAAGCATTTTATCAATCTCCGGAGAACGCCTATTATAATACTCTATCCAAATTACTTCGTATTGCCGGCGCGGCACTGTCTGGCCATTTAGATAATTAAGTATATGAAAACTGTCCCTGCATGACCAGTCGATAAGAATTATGCTTATTTTTAGTGAGCTTTGCCTTTTACGTTCAAATACAATTTGCATAGTTTTTTAGCTTTTTCTCAAAGTAACTCTTTTACTTTTAAATAACTCGATTATTATTGCTCCTATTGCTTCTAAAACAGGAAATAATATTGAACTTAACTTGACTCTTCTAAGCATGGGCCATATTCTCCAAGGCGTCAAATAAATCTTAAGTAGTCCTATTTTCTGAAGACGAATAATATCTTCTGGAGACATATCAGCAACAGAAAGAACAGCTTTACCATAGCGCTGATACTCAGAAAAATCTTCCGTATGAAGCTTAAGGCCATATTCCCCTTTTTTAGCCATCTCATAAAATTCCGTTCCCGGATACGGCATAGCAATACTATAAGTAGTATGTTGAATATCCTTTGCTTTACGCAAAAATGCTATTGTTTTGTTTACGCTTGCTCGATCTTCACCGGGCAGGCCAAGCATAACCGAATTAATAGTCTCAATGCCGTATTTCTTAGTAATACGATTGGCTTTAATATAACTTTCAAGAGGAACCCCTTTTTTTATGATCTTTAATACCTTGGGGTCTGCTGTTTCCAAGCCAAAACTTATACGGATCAATCCGCTGTTAGATAAACGCTCAGCGAGTTCTTCATCAAAAAGATTGGCACGCGTGCTCCCCTCGAAAGTAATTTTCAATCCCCGCCTGTCAATCTCATCACACAAACTCAAAACATACTGTTTGTTTAGCGTCAAAACATCTTCGATAAAATAAAAATGTCTTATGCCAAAGTTATTCACGACATTCTCGATCTCACTCATTACATTTTCGATAGACCTTCTTCTTACCTTTCGGCCATACACGCTATTAGAACAATAAATACATTCAAAAGGACAACCGCGCATCGTCATGATTGAGGTATAATTAAGAGTTCCGCGTAAAGTGCCTAAACTGTATATTTTATATTTTAATAGATGCCTCGCCGGAAACGGAATAGCGTCTAGATTCTCGGTAAGTTCCGGGTCTCCCGTAAACACAGGTTCATCATTCCTTCGAAAAAGCAATCCTTTAACATCGGACAAGTCCCCGTTAATTTTATATCGGTTTAAGAAATCCTCTAAACTTTTTTCTGCTTCACTGACAAAGAAAAAATCAAAACATTTTTCAAACGCTTTTTCCTTAAAAAGAGTAGCGTGGTGACCGCCTGCCATAATAGGAACATTCATTTGCTCCTTTAATGCTTTAGCTAATCTTACCACTAAATGGAACATGGGCGTTGTACCGGTAATACCTATAAGGTCAGGAGAAAAATCCTTTGCACGCCTAACAATATCCGGATTACTCAACCCTTCAATCTCACCGTCTATTATTTGAACTTCATGGCCTGCCTTTTCGGCAACAGCGGCTAAATATGAAATATTCAGGGGTGGAAAACCAGAAACATTTTTAGCAAGTTTGGAAAACGGACCGAACACCTCAGTCCATCGTGGAAATAAAAATGATATTTTCATAAAAAATAAACCTATACTTTTTTAAAAAATTTAACGCCAAAGTAAAAAATCCCTAAATGCCTGATACAGATAGGAAGCTCCCCATTGCCAAACACGCAGTTTTCGCTCTCCGCCAATGCGCGCAGGCTCATCTCCTGGAATTTCTCCGATTTTAAGTTTCCTCTTTGCCGCACGCATAGACAAAAGAGGCATCAGGCAAACTTTGCAGCGAAATAACCTCTCAGGCACAGAATACCATTTATCCTTATCAAGTTCTAGGTCGTAAAATAGATTAGGCTTGCATGCCCGATACATCACCATCGCGTCTGTATACCTTCCGCCAAAAAGTAGATTGATGAGATTTGTAAACAGCCAATTGCCGAATGCTGTTATGCGGTCGTCGTCTTCGCTCTTAGCGCCGTCGAGATAACGCGAAACGATAACCATGTCATATCCCTCTTTCATCTTATCAATCAGCTGAGGAATCAATTCAGGCACGCTATTGCCATCGGGACTGAACATAATGACAATGTCTCCTGTAACATAAGGCAGGGCTTCAATAAAAGCGCGCCTCAAGCCCGGTTTTTGCTGGTGAACAACAAAATAGCCTTGTTCCTTAGCCCACGTTACCGTGCCATCCGTAGAGCCGTAATCTGAGACTATAATCTGATCAACCCAGTCTCTGTTAACCCTCGGCATGATGACCTTCATGCCCTCTATTTCGTTAATCGTTGATACGAGTAAAGTAACTTTCATTCTTCTCCTTTAAACATATTTCCGCTCTAATTTATGTGATGTCATTTTATGGATATGATCCACTACGTGCGCACCAAATGTATTTTCAATCATTTCTAGATATCTGGCATTGGTAAAGTATCTGTTAAAAACCTGATCGCGAAATCTAAGCACATCCGAACCGCTTATGTATTTTGTAGGTAACGGAAGAGAATCATAAGAATGCTGAGAATAACCGCTCCAATCTTTTGGCAAAGGTAAGTTTTTAGCAATGGATTGTTTGTACAACTCAGAGCCAGGATACGCCATCGCGCAATAAAAATTAGCAAATTCGCAATTCAGGTCGATGGCCAGATTCAGTGTTTCGTTCATCGTCTCCAGATCATCTTCGGGTAAACCCAATAGATAATTGGCAATGATATAAATACCTGCTTTTTTAAATGCCTGGACGGCTCTTGAGATATCGCCATGTTTATATCGTTTTTGAACATCATCCCGTACACGAGGACTTCCAGATTCGATCCCAAGACAGACCCAGTTGATACCGGCTTTTTTCATCTTGACCAGTAATGCTTCATCCCAAGAATCCACGCGGGCATAGCACCAGATGTTAAGATCGTATCCTCGCTCAATAATAAGGTCGCAGATTCCGGTAACATGTTTCTTGTTTAAAACAAAAATCTCGTCGGCAAATTTTATATTCTTTACACCATATTCATTAACCAAAGTATCAATCTGGGCTATGATAGATTCGGGCTTCCACATCCTGTAAGTGTTAACCTTTGAGGCATACCCTGCGATTTGTTCCCCCTTTTTAAAAGGCGCATGGATGCAACAGAAGCTGCATTGAAAAGGGCATCCGAGACTTGTATACAAAGACGCGTAAGGTTGCCGTTTGTCTATATGCGCAAAACATTGCCAATTATGGGCTTTGTAAAGCTTCATCGGAAGAAGATCCCAGGCGATACCCCCCATTTCGCCATCTAAGTCCGTGACCAAGGAAGCAGATGGATTATGCATCATCTTTCCATCATCCCAATATAAAAGTCCTCGCACTTTATTTAATTGTGGATGACTCTGTTTTAAAGCTTCTATTAATTCGATCGCCGTATAAGGACCTTCCCCATCACAAACGAAATCTGTCTTCTCTTCACGCAACGTCTGCTCAGGAAGTGCCGCAACGTGCCCTCCGATCAAAAGGATCCTTTGTTGAGAGGACCTTTGCTTTATCTCCTTACAGAGAGAACTTACAGCCGGCATGACCATGGTTGAAGCAGAAGGATTTTGTCCATAAACAACGACGACGGTTAAAAGCGGATGGCTATCAGCGACTCGTTTCGCAGCATCGGCCGGACTAAGACCTTCTGCATTCGCATCTAAAATACGAACGCTATAGCCTTTTGTTCTTACAAATGTTGCGATTAAGCCTGCCCATACGGGAGGCTCTATGGCTGATAAATCATCGCCCAATTTCTGATAAAGTTGTTTTCTACTTCCCGGGTTTACCAATAAAAGTTCAAGGGGCTTTTCCATGGGAAAGGATCCTTTCCGTTATAACGACAAAATTGTTTTAACAATGCTCTCACGATCCAAGCCGTATAAGGACTGGATACTGCCTCTTCCCCCATATTGATAACAATATGTTGTTTTAAAATCCATTCCGATCCTTTTGACGGGTTTTAATAATTTGTTATCGGCCAACACCTCGCAAACAGCACTTCCTAACCCTCCCGGCAAAGTATGCTCTTCCAAGGTTACGATTTGTTTTACCTTTTTTATAGTCTCCACAAAGGCCTCTTCGTTAATGGGAAAGGTATAGATGTCTATCACGCCGGCCTTGACGCCTTTTTTATTCAAATCTTTGCTTACCTCAAGCGCTCTATGCACCATATTTCCAGTAGCGACAATATATATTTCAGAACTTGGAATAAAAACCGTCAACCCGGTTGAAAAATCACTCTTTGCATCATAAATAGACGGTAAAGTCTTTCTATCCAAACGCACATAATTGGGGTGCTCTAAGTTACACGATATATCAGCAAATGCCCTGGCCATCACCGAATCCGTGATGTTGTGAATTTTTAGATTCGGGAAGATACGAAGGGCAGAGAGATCATCGACAGCATGATGCGTAGGCCCAGAATCATCATAACTTACGCCAGCGCCTACGCCGACAAGGGTTACAGGAAGATTCATGGAGGCCAGATTAACGCGGGTGTGTTCATAACAGCGTAAGGCAACAAATGGCGCGATGGCATACACAAACGGTTTCTTACCGCTCAAGGCCAATCCGGCAGCAAGGGCAACGCCTTGTTGCTCCGCAATTCCAACATCGACATATTGAGCGAACAGGTCTATTCGAAATTTGTCAAGAGCTGGCGCACCCATATCGGCAATAACAATAATAATATCTCTGTTTTCCTTCGCCAACTCATAAATCCTTTCCCAAAATGCATCACGCTGTGATTTCATTTTCATAAATCTCCTTTTTTTATTTTATGAACATTAGAATAAGGAATAATCCCATAAATATTTCAATTCTTTTTTAGCAGAGGAAATATCGCCCTTCTCGGTAGGCGGTACACCATGCCATAATGGCTTATCACACATGAAAGATACTCCTTGACCCTTGACAGTATCGGCTATAACCACCAAAGGCTTAGAAGATTTCCGGGATCTTACGCCGGAAAGGGTATGCAGTATATCTCCAAAGGAATGACCATTAATAGTAACTGCATTCCATCCAAATGACCGCCATTTCTCTTCTAATGGTTCCAGCTCCAACATGTTCTCTGTAAAATTTGTCACACATAGATGGTTTCTATCAACAATAGCTAACAGATTATTTAGTCTATTATGACTGGCAAACATGGCAGCCTCCCAAATAGAACCCTCGTAGCACTCTCCATCACCAAGCAGGGCATAAACCATATGTAGTTCTCTGTTCAACTTGATAGCCATGGCCATGCCGGTAGCGATCCCAAACCCCATCCCTAATGAACCGGAGGTTATCTCTGCTCCCGGTACACTATGTTGGAGATGAACACCAAATTTACCCTCAGCCTTACAAAAATTATCGAGCTCTTCTTTTGGAAAATAACCAACATCCGCCAAAATAGGGTACAAAAGCACACTAGCTTGACCTTTACTCAAGATAAATCTGTCCCGGCAATCCCATGTAGGGTTTTTGGGGTCGTAACGTAGAATCCCCCCATAATAAAGGGCGACTAATATCTCTACGCTTGAAAACGCAGAGGTTACATGGCCCGTCCTTGCCTTGCAACACATATCAAAAACAAGTTTACGAATCTCATTTGCCTTCTTCTTTAGCTCCTGGATAGTTTTGGATTTCACTACCATTTCTGCCTCGCTTTCGTTTTGTATATTTTTGCAGCTCCTCCACAACTTTTATTTCACATATATCCTTATCGAATTTGAGTTCTTGCTAACAATGATGCTTTACTATTAAATTTTCCCACAATTCGGGCCTTTTGGTACAAACGGCATCAAAATCTATTCCTTCCTTCCACAGTACATTAGCATATATTTCTATTTCCTTAATATCATGTCTCTGAAGTTCTGGTGAAGCAATACAAACTTGAAAATCTGCCGCTTTCAGTTTTTTGTAAATATCATAGTTAAGGGGAGATTTTGTAAAACAATCCACCCACACATGTTTAACACGGCCTTTCATGTTTAATACCGTCTCCAAAGATTCATATTCAGATAATCTTACCGCAAACTCCCTCATACCCTCGTTAGAAAGCCAAACCATAAACGGGAAAGATACATCCAAAAAGAAGTAGTTTTTAATATTGCGCTGCAAAAGCAGGCTGGTTATCGTTTTCTCAAGCCCTTCTTCTTTAACATTTAATATAATTGCATTGTGTTTATAATAATCTAGCCATACTTCAAATGCTTCGCCATAGCAAAACGGATCATGCTGCAATATAATCTTAGAGCCTTTTGACCGTAAATCAATTTCTACACCCAGATATGTCTCCGTCTTTTTTAATTGCGCAATGGTATTAACTCTATGCACGATAATTTGTGGCTTCACAAGCTTAACCATCTTCATCTTATTTTCTTTTTTGAGTGAAATAAAAAATATTTTACCAAAAAAGACGCGGAAACATTTGCATGCGCCTTTATATTCAGAAGGCCTTCCGTAGCTTTCCAGATGAATCTATAGAAAAAATTGTCCGGTAATTCAATAAGTTTACCGATTAATGGCCTCAGTACCGGAAAACGTATAGCCAAATGCGAAAAACGGGAAAGGTTTAATAATAATCTTCCCTCTTTGTCTATACGGTAGTTCTGATAAAAACACATGTCAATTGAACCCAAGGCTAAATCTTTGAATTTAGCCTCATTATTTATAACCTGTACCTCATCCTTCAACAATGCCCGGGGAAGCTCTTGCGCCGAAACGTCCTCCCTGCGGTATTGCCCAAGCTGTATGCCGTATTCGGTAATATCCAGACCCGGAAAAGGTTTAAATATATTTACAGCATGAACAGTATCCTTCGCAGATAGTATTTTTGCCATCCTTATCGTTTCCCATCCCAAATCCAGGGTCTCACCGGGTAATCCAAACATCATAGCTAGCGAATAACGTATTTTATGTTTTTTGAAGATAGACGTCCCCTCAAATAAATGTCGATTTAATATTTTTTTATTAAGCACACTCATCCTGTATTCTTCATTTCCTGTTTCAAGGCCTAATCTTACCAAAACACAATAGTTGCTATCCCTTAGCGCCTTTCCTAAGTCTTCATCTATTTCGCTGGCCACCGCATTTATGGAAAACGGCAACGCAATCTTTTTTCTATATTCCTCCAATAGATGAAATAGCCATTTCTTATTATATGCGAGCGTGCTGTCGTTAAAGAATATGTACCTAGCCTTATATTTGTTTTTCAGAATCAACAGCTCTTCTATGACATTCTCAACGCTTCTTAATTTACAATAGCCGAGGCTACCTTCGGCTTCGTATATTTTTCTGTAACCGTGGTTAAAACAATAACTGCACAGATAAGGGCACCCTCTGCCGGCAAGCACCTGTGTAAAAGGAACCAGCTTAAAATAACTATCGTAGTCTAAATACAAATCACGGTCATCAAAAGGAAATTCATCCAAATCAAGCGCCCAGGGACGCATTTTGTTTTTATAGATTTTATCTTCTTTTTTAACCCACAAATTAGGTATATCGATATAATTCTGCCGGGAATCAATCCTACCACATAACTCAGCCAGCGGTTTCTCGCCTTCACCGCGGCAAATAATATCTAATCCGGAATATTCAAGAATCTGAGGCAAGAACGTGATATCATATCCTCCCGCAATAATGGGAGTTTTTATACCAGCTTTTCTTAAAGTGCTCACTGAGGATAACATATGATTCCGATAAGGCGTCAACACGGAAAAAGCTATCAGGTCCATAGGGTTATTTTTTACATGGTTTACAATCTCTTTTTCGTTGCCGATCACCAAAGCAACCTCATGCCCCTTTTGTTTCAGGTAAGCAGAAAGCCGTGCGATACTTTGAAACGGGAAATAAATCTCCTGAGCAAATAACACCTTAGCCACGATTTATCCTTTCCTAATTAAATTATATTTTTTCATTTAATATTCTCCAGAACAATTTGCCTTTGAAGCGCAAATATATCCTTAGAAATAGCTATTAGGAACGAATCAATTTTATCAATCATCGTCAATATTTTTCTGGAAAGATTGATCTGCTTTCCTACGGGCGCGATTCCACCCGATAACGGCCACAGAATACATTCAGTATAACGGTTATAAATTATTTTGAAAGGAAAGGTACTTTCAAATTTCTCGGTTTCATCAAAAAGTAGATTTGGTATGGCTATATTACACGACCAGGGATCATCCGGGTTATTGCACGTTGTGTTTCTATCAAAAACATCCACATCGTAAGAATACCCCTCATGATTCGTTAATCTCAGTAAAAAACGTAATAGCAAAGAAAGGTTCGTTTCCTGGATAATTAGCTTGCCTTTCCTCCTCAAGACCCTTGAGCATTCGTTCATAAAAACATAAGGCTTTGCCAGATGATGTAATACGTTACTGGCAATAATATAATCCAGTGATGAATTCCCAAAAGGCATGTTCAACGCATCTACCTTTCTATCTATCCAATTATTATCAATAAAATCGGTAAGCATAAAATTTTTTGATTTTATAAATAATTTAGATAGTCCAGTCCCACAACCAATTTCTATACCACTGTCGGTCTCGTTGATATAAAAATTCATCCAGGAATACCTTTTTTCCAGCAAAAATGCTAATGTTGCGGGCCTATGTTCCAAGAAGTACATTCTTGCTTTCAATATATTGCCCGGATCGGAAAACAAATGATTTTCTTTAGTGGAAAACCAGGCCTTACCTAATAAATACGGTTTTTTCATAAATAGACGCTATTTTATCAAACATGGATCTTCTACTTGATTAAGAGAAGAATACGGGTTAATGTTTTTCTTCAGTTTATGACTAAACTCCAAAGTTCTTCTAATAAATTTATATTTTGACTGCAAACCAGTGTTCCAATGTGAATGCCCGTATATTCTTTTTTCATACAGCACGGGAAAGCGGATAATTTTCATTTTTTGTCTTCGAGCCATATAAAACACATATAGATCAAGCGAAAAATCAAAAGGAGGATTCTGCCAAAATTTTATGAAAGAACGGTGAAAAAGGTTTGGTTGTGCATTGATATCGTTAAGCTGCGTCCGAAGATATAGTGTTTCAAAAACACTCATGCCAAAAGTAAAAATTCCATCAACAAAAGAACGCTTCTTACGTTTCCCCTTAACAAATGTTTTCTGCGGAATAGGAGATTTTTCAATCAATTCCAATGCCCTAATGGTATCATAAGGATCTGTTTGCATATCGGCGTGGGTCCAGGCAATATAATCACCCTTTGCAGCTTTAACCCCGGAAAGAACACCGAAACCATAACCCTGATTAATCTTGATATTCTCTAAGCGAGCAAAAGGATATTGCGGCAAAAGAGATTCCAGCACAGCTTCGGAGTTATCGGTTGAACCATTATTTACAAGAATCAATTCAATATCATTTCTTAAAATTACATCTTTGAAACGACTCAATATTAAAGGGATATTTTTATCTTCATTATAACAAGGAACAACTACCGACAGTTTCATTAATGATTCTCCTGATGCTTTTTTTTAAAATAATTTTCCCAGTATTGATATATTTTTAGGTCGCTAGGAGTCCCCCAACAGATATATTTATCTACCTCAAAGATTTTAACCTTAAGCCCTGCGTTTATTAATACATTCATGGCATCGTCCACATAAAATTCATTATTAACTTTGTGCCCTGCGCTTATCATTTTTTTTACGCCATTAAAAAAATAAGAAGCTTTTCTAAAATAAAATGTCCCGACGACCGCATGGTCTTTATAAGGATTTTCGCTAAGCGGAACTTTACATGAGACACCAATAGCATTATCCCGGTTATCAACTCTTACCCATCCATACATTTTCGGGTTTCTTTTCACTGTTACATTATTTCTGAATGTCCATATTAAAGCATCCGCCTGGCCAGATAAAATTAAATCATTGTATTTGTCTTGATCCCAAATTGCCCCGCTATCACAAGGCCCTACAAGAAGCTCCTCGTCATTACCGATAATATGCTCTGCAAGAAGACAGGTTTCTGCCTGGCCTTTCGTAAGGTAATCAATTGCGATGATTTCTACCGAAGACAAATACTTTCTTAACACTTGGTCTAACAGGTAATCTTTTAGATGTTCCTGGCGGCAGACAAAAACCCATCGCTGGGCTTTCGGCAAAGACTGAGCGGCCTGAACAACCATAGGTTTACCTGAGACTTGTATAAATGGTTTTGGACAAAGATAACCTTCATTCAAAAATCTTTTACCTTCACCCGCCATTGGGATCAAATTAACCATTAAACACTAAGCCTTTCTTAAATTGGAGGCTAAAAAGATCAGACCAATACTTATATTCCTCTAAATCTTGCGGGGTCCCCCACTGTAAAAAATATTCCACTTCATAAATGTAGATACTTAGACATTCGTCATTCATAAGCTGATAGGCCATGCTTACATAGTACTCGCCATTAGTATGAATATTTTCATCCATCAGTTTCTTAAAATACTTTTTTATATAACTGCCTTTGCGAAAATAATATGTCCCTGCGGAATGAAAAGAATCCATCTTATTTTCTGTAAAGGAATGCTTCTCCTGTATCTGCAGCATATTATTATGCTGGTCTGTCATAATTCCTGCATAAAGCCCTTCTCTTGCGAGATGGGGATGGAATCCTCTATACGCAGTTATGCAACCGTCGCATTTATTTAAAGCGACAGTATCTTTAAAATTTTTGTAATTCCAATAGACTGAGAAATCAACATAATTCACTATTACGGGTTCTTCATCATCAATCAAATGAAAAATTTGCGATACCGCATACACTGGGCCCAAATGGTGAGGCTCAATCGCAACAATTTGTCCTTTTTGTTTTATTTTCTTAAGAACTTGAGCAATATTGCTCGTTCTAAGATGTTCGCGGTTACAAATAAAAATAAAATCTTCCTCCCCAGGAAAAATATCTATCACATGTTCAATAATAGTTTTTCCATCAACCTCAATAAGCGGCTTTATATCCTTATAGCCTGCCTTAACGAAACGACTCCCGCTGCCTGACATCGGAATAATTATCTTCATTATCTTTACTATTGTTACTCATCTAGGTTTATATTAATCAACCATAGTTTCTCTTTGCCGGTATTTTTCCGCTTCCCACCCGACAAGATATTCGCATTCTTTATCCTCCAAAAACACGGGTTGGCCCTTACGTAGTAACAATATTAAAATCTTCACATGTGCCTTTAACATCTCCTCAATGTTATTTAATTCAGCGCTATTAGCCCCAATAATACATACTCCGATTCCCGGTATTACTGCATATTTTGGGAAAGACCCATTTTTTGCGATAAATTCTGATACTTTTTCTTCTATAGCAGACCCCTCATCTTCTTGGCCTAACATTAACGGCCTCTTTCCGCAATAAACAACATAATCCGGATATAAAGCGCCTTTTATTGTTAACGTAAACAACCGTGAGTCAGAAGACAACAAATTAACATCGGGACATTGACTGGCTAATAAGTCATAATGTTTTTCCGGGAACATGCTGCGGAGCGCTTTTTTAAGGCTTGAAAATAAATCTTCAGTGACATTGTTATTCTTAAGTGCTGATTTTACTTCCTTATATTCGCCAAAGTATTCACGCAACGAAAGCCTTAGTTTATCCGTAAGCATTATTATGCTATCAACATCATTGCCAGAAACAACAAGTCCATGATTCTGCAAAAATACTATTTTTGGCCTACAATTAAATTTTTTATCGTGTTCCACTGCAGCAGCAAGCAATGCTAGTCCTAAATGATATCCAGGCTTTCTGTAAGGGACCCATATAAATTCTGATTCTTTAAAAAGAAACGAAGCTATTTTCCTTCCATCCAAAGAACACGTCATTGCATTTGTATACACAGGATGAGTATGCACTACAAATTTGTCTTCCATGAGCGTATGAAGAAATATTTCAATAGAACAACGTCTTGCCGTCTTGCTATTTTCTGAGAGAAACAGACTTTTTTCTATAACTACGTCTCGGCTGCTGTCAAGCAAGGTCAAAAGCGCATCATCGCTTAATGTCTCCTTGATCTTGTTTAAATCTAACTCAATGAAATCATTTATATCTTTTATGTTTCTTAACTTTCTTCCGGACAATTTTATCCAAATATTTCCGTTATTCTTGACCGACGTGTTGCCCCCTCCGGACTGCACCATTTCGATATCGGCGCCATAAAGCCTTGAGATATAGACAAGCTTATCGATGTCTTTGCTTATTCCAAACATGTCTGTCTTCATTTCTTCCTAATCTCTTTCAGGAAATCTATAAGAGAAAAAAACGAATCAAATTCAAAATCTGCTTTGCTATTTTCCGCAGTGCTAGTAGTATTCACTTTATTTAATTTCTGAAAGGTAACTGCTCCTATTGTCCTGCCTCCAAGAACATCCTGATGATATCCGTCACCTATCATCCATAACACCCGAGGAACAAACCCTAACTTTTTCAAGGCTAATTCAAATATTGCGATACCGGGCTTATCTCTCCCTACTTCTTCAGAAGTTACTAAAATAGAGATTTTGTTCTCCAATTGCATGTGCTGTATTTTCCTGAACTGAACATCAGAGGTTAAATCCGTAATAAGGCCAACAGGCACTTTTAATTTCTTTGCATATTCCAAAAACTGAACAACTTCATCAAAAATCCTAATATTGTCTATGTACGTTTTCCAGTATATATTATTCATCTTCAAGGCAAGGCCCACGCTAGAAGCATGGCCACTTTGCTCCAGTAAGTTCTGAAAATAAAGTAATCTGCTGTGAGAAGATGCTGTACTGCCTAATCTAGAGTGAATCTGCTTACGGGCACTTTCATAGCCCTCACGAAAAATCCGAGGATGCATTTTAATTTTATTCTTTAAAAAGATTTCTATTTGTTTTAAAGCTTTATTATGACAACGATGATATTCATATATTGTATTATCCATATCAATAAAAATAGCGTCGGGCAGTTTAAATCTATCTTTTTGTTTATGATTATTGCACTTTAGCATATGTCTTAAAATGGCTTAAAATATTCAATAAAATCAGTTGAGTTATTCCTTTCAGATTATCTTCAAACTGTATTTTTGGATCAATCAACTCACGTATATTAGGTATAGTAAGAAAAGCTATATCTGTGAGTCGTTCTGACGCGATAGAGCCCTCAACTTCAAAACACTGCCTATTAATATCTTCGTACCTATGGCGCACCATCAAAGTGGGAACATCGCCTAAATAAAAAACCAACTTTTCGAAGTTAATGCTATTATCAACGAAGAATTTCACTCTCGTGTCAATCTCATAATTAGGCTGTTCCCGGGTTAAATTATCAAGCAGCTCGTAACGAATAATCAAATCGGCAAATTGTTTCTGCGGTTCTATAAACTTTATATCGTCCTCTTCCCTCTCTTTAATAATTTTAAGGACTTTTTCCTTTTGATATTTTCTCTCAACAACATCTCTTTCTATCTTCCAGCAAGTCCTTAGGTTAATATCTGTGTCCATATATATTTTGAAATCTATTATATCGCGCATGTTGCTAAGATAATATGGATGCAATCCTGAAATTACTATGTATTTACTAGGTTCTATTTTCTTGTGATCGGTGAATCTGCCTGTTTTATGATCATAAAAACGCCTCCAGACAGTTTTTCCGCTTTTGAGTGAACGGGCATGGTCAAACTGCAGGAAAAGATCATTAGCCGCAGGATTAAGATGAGTAAAGACTTCCCACATGGTGTTGCCTCTTTCCCATTTATGGTGGTCGTCGCCGTTTGCCTGAATTACATTTCTGTGGCCCAATATTTTCTTTAGTGAATTACAAAGGGTATCTTTTCCGGAACCGCTTGAGCCCCCTATGCCAATGATGAACGATCCATCTCGTTCTTTGTAGACTTCGTTGCTCCTCACCCCATAGAAATACATCATTATGGCTATATAAGCGATTATCCCCTGAAGAAAAGTAAATACAAAATTGATAATCCTGTCCATATCCGATCCCGACAAGAAAGAACCGAATAACCCTGCGAGCACGCTTTTAGAAGAATTGTCAATTAGGTTAAGAGGGTAAGGAACTTTTACCAGGAAAAACATTACGAATAAAACCGAGAACACGACCAATGGCACAAGATTAAACCTCGGAGAATTAATAAAATAATAACAAAGGAACGGAATTATCCACATATACCATCCAGGGGTGGCAGCAGGGATAAAAAGAAGCAGCACCGTAAATGCCAGACCCAAATACATTATGAGGATATCCTCATTTACTTTTCTATAAAGGCTGAATTTTAAATACAGGAAACCCATTACAAGCGGAAGCAAATATATTTCAAAATCTCCGAATGATATTCTGCTTAAGAAAATCCAGGTGCGCTCCCGAGCTCCTAGCACCATTGCTTGATATCCATGTGAGAAAAATACCGGGCCGATCATCAGAAGATAAACAAAAACAAAAACAGAACTATACGCAATAAGCTCCTCCCAGCGCATGTTTTTCTTGTAGACATAAGTTATCAGGAATGGAATGGCAAAAAATAAATTTTCCTTTGTCGCCAGCCCTATCCCCAGCATTATCGCAGAGTATAAAAAATGGTTTCTGACTAATAAAACCAAAGAAGCGAACATGAGCATCATCGGAATAATATCAACTTGGCCAAAAATATAGCAAATATAAAAAACAACAGGAGAGCACCAATAGATGTATATGGATTTCTTTGCATCTATGTTCAATAAATTAATAATAATATAGAGGATACAGTAGTCGGCGATTAGAATCGGCATCTTCGCGAAGAACAAATCAAAATTATTTGCGCTGAAAGGAATCAACCTTGATAACAGGCCCATCAGGTAAGATGGCAAAGAAAGGATAAGCAGCATTCCTGTCCCGTAAGGAAAGGCCCTTACATTGCCTCCGGAAGAAAGAAACGAATCCCAAGGATTTTGATACCCACAATTGACAAAATTCTTTATGAAAGGAACAAACCAATGCACGTAAAGCTGCGGCACCACAATGAATATTGCGGCTATTTTTAATAAAAGCACTGCGGTAAAGATCCTGCCATGAACAGTCGTAACTGCAAACTTGTACATTTGCTCAATTCGGACTAAGATAATTTTACTTACACGCTCAAGCATATAGCTTTCTCATTGCTCTTTTATACCCGCGACTTCCTTAAGAGAAAATGAACTTACGGAAAAATCGGTTTGTTCTTTATCTTCCACCCTAAACACTGCATAATATATCCCTGACTTTGGCACTTCAAATACATAAGTCATTAGACCATCTCTGGTGCTATAAACTAAAGGACTTGCATTACCATATGGGTCTTCTGAAATACGAAAGCTAGGATATACGCCGGCAGCCTTAGCCATAACAAATGAAGCCCGATAGCTCTTTCCTGCTATCATTTCAAAATATGTACTATTGGCTATGCCAAATCCTGACTTGTTTACTGCGCGGATAATATTATACGGATTCTTAGAAATAAACGCCTCATAAGGAATAAGGGCTGTATCTTTATTATTCTTCCAGCTGGAAATCATATCAATCTAATCAACAACCGCTTCATCGCCTGCTTCTTTGGGAGGCAACGACCATCTATTTGGATTTTTGAAAGATGAAATATCCAACTTACCAGCATTAGACCCTACCAGTTCATATATTTCAATCTCTGAGCGCCAGATAAAGCGATTTTTTCCAAAACCTACCCATCCGTAAGAATTATCCCATTCAGAAGGCACGAACCTTCTAGGAAATCGATGTTTATCAACTAAGAAGCGTAAAGGATCAAGCATAAATCCAAAATTATCGACTTCAAAAGTGATACATTTCTTAAGCGCATCTATAGGCAATGGAAGATATTGATCGCGGGAGTAGGTTTTAAGGTGTATATAGTAAACTTTGCGCCCATCGGCTATAGCCCGATGAATTATATCAAGCTGTGGCGTATCAGGAGACCCCCCTATGATTTCGTAGCTCGTAGGCTCAAATTTATATCCCTGATCGGCGGGTTTAAGCAGATAAAAAATATCTGCCGCCGCACCAAAATCAGTGAAAATTACCGCTCGGCCTTGCGTATTATCTTTCAACCAGCAGCTGATACGCTGGTGACTTGTATTAATACTCTGAACCGCTAAAAAACTCATTGCAATATTACTACTGTGATCAAGCAATGCCAGCGTAAAAACTAAACCAGTAGAAATGGTAAATATTTCCCGCAAAACTGATTTCCGTAAATTAGACAAACAACGTATGAGTTCTACAAAGTATAAAGAACAAATTATTGCCAAAGGAGGAATTGCAAAAGCAGTATGAATCTCTTCATTCGACCCTAAGAGCATAAGCGAAGGAATTGTTACCATAAACCATACAGAGAATAAGCTGCCAAAACGTAATGCCGCAAAAAACATAAATAACATAAGGAATATAAACGGCAGAAATCTTACAATAGCAGAATCCACTATGTTTATAGCAAGCATTGAATGCAACAAAAATAAAAATAAAATAAGCACTATGCTACCGGAAAACCAGCATACTATACGGAGAGGCCACGATACGAGCTTAGGCCCCTCTCCTCTCGTAGCGGGAGGCGACTGATATTTATTTTTCCGACATGACCTGCGCCGTAAAAAATCTAAGAGGGATACAACTGTTGTGTAGGCAATAAAGGGAATAATACATAGCCACAATAACGGCGGTAGCTCATTAATGATAAACCCTGCCCTGTTTCTACAAATAAGAGTAGATAATAATCCCCACAAACCGGACTCGGTTACGCTGTTAAGCGAAGGTGAGAAAATATTTGTACCGATATTGCCTTCGCTAAACATAAATTTAACCGGACCGTTATACAATCCAAACATAGCAGGTAATGCCTTAGGTAAGAGAGCGTGTAAAGAGAGGACACCTGGTATCAAGAAGAATAAAGAAAATTTACGGAAAGAACGCGATAACTCAACTATCAATACCGTAGCTGCCGGTATATAACCCATCTCCCTAAACCACGGCGCAATCAAACATGAGATTATAAAAACAGCCAGCCAAAACCAGCGCCAGCCATTAGTCGTGCTACGGAACTGCTGATAGGAAAATATTGCCCCGCAAGTAGTCAATAGCGGCCCAAGCATAAAAGCCGAAAAAAGGTTATGCCAAGTCGCAGCAATAGCTGCTACTGAAAACATATACAAAAACGATGCCAATAAACCAGCGAATTTATTTCTGGAATAGTTAGCGCAGATTTTATAAATTAAAAAAGATAATAAACCGTTTAGAAGGGAAACAACGGCAACTACCTCGGCATGATACTTGCTCCCAAATAATTTATACAGATAACCTATTTTGGTTTCTAAAAACACTGAAAGTGGACGATAAGCATAAGGGCTTCCGGAAAAAACTGATGTCAAAGCTACATTAGAAGAACCAACTACAGTTCTTGCATCAAAATTAAACAACGGAGCTAAATTAATACGAAAGATAAAATATATAACCATTGGCACAAGAAATGCTATCACTGCCGGTACCCAATTATTAATCGGCTCGGATACAGCCACATAGCCGCAATCACCATGGCTTTTTAATGATAATTTTCGACTAACTGTTTTCTTCATTATCCCCCTGCTCTCTTTCATATCAACCTGGCCTTCTTCTCTGTTTGTATCTTTTTCTGCATAATTATCGCTTATTCTCTCAGCGATATTTCATATATCCTTATGTAATCCAGCCGATTGCCTTGCTCAAAATAAAGCCTGTGGTAATTATAAGATTCTTTATTTTTAACATTGTATATTCTTTCTTCATTCTTTTTCCATTTTATCTCGCCTGCCCTAACGTCTAAAGTAACCCAATTAACCCCATCAGTAGAACCTTGGAACTGCCACTCTTTCGGCATCTCCTCAGTAGCACCATCGTGAATCCCTGTCTTTAAGGAGTACTTATTAATTTTTTTAGGATTAGAAACAAACTCAAACTTTAGCCAGTAAGGATATCCACCAGGGGCTTCCCAAAAAAGAGTGGGGTTACTTCTATCAACAAACTCGGGAGGAGAATTGATATTAGATTTATCTGCAGTTATTGTTAAGTCTCGGTGGTTTTCAGAATAATTATATCCCGGCTTAAAGGTTTTGCCACTTGCCTGCCAAGATTCGTCCGACCAACTGAATCCAGATACGATGTATTCTTTAAGAGGCTCCATATACATAATTTTCTGAGCATCATCAATGGATGTATATTGCAAATAAAAACGCTTACGCGAATCCGAATCCTTCAAACTAAAAATAGAAACCCCGGGCATATTTTCTTTAAGATTTAAAGCCGATATTACTGTGGCTGGAATATCTTGCAGATGTACGGGTGCATCGGACACCTTAAGGTCCGAACGCACCCCAAATGGTTTAATTAATATAAGAGGCAATGCCCTAACATCAACATTTAAAGCTTCAAATTTACCATCCTTTTTTATTGGCCAACCACAACCGTGATCACTAATGAGCAAAATAAGAGTATCGTCATATATATTTGATTCTATCAATTTATCTATAAGCATCTTTGCAATATTTAGGCTGCCTTTCGCATACCTTACAAAATTTTCTCTATTAACATCCAAATTCTCGTATTCAAGTTTCTCGTTAAATAAAATTGGAGGATGCGGCGAGGATAAGTGATAATATTTAAATACAGGTCTACCATTATCGACATAAAATCGCTTAGCTATAGAATTCGCTCGGCTAAGCGCATCCGTACCAATAAACATCCCGTTGTTTAAGCTGGCCAGGCCAAAATGTTTCTTTATAAATAGCGGCAAGGAGCGAAAGAGAGTTATTCTGCTCAACATAGAAAATTCTGCCAATGCATCAACCTGCCAGAACCCCTGTGACTTGTCACGTGACACATAATTTGAAAAAACACTAAAATCGCACATAAACCCATTACTTTCTAGTCCATCGGATTGATATCCATTTCGTGATAAGATGCGTGGGAGAGACTTATTTTGATAGACCTTTTTTATAAATTCAGGAAACGGTTCAGAATTTTTATAAAATTCACCAGTAAGTATGTTGGGTATAGAAGCTCGTGTATTGGGGTACCCTGATAAAGAATTGCGATAGTATGTGAAACCATCAAAAATCTTCTTATAGGATGGGTCTTCTTCAATTATTTCCTGAAAAATAAACGACGGGAAACCATCAAGTATGAGAATAACTATATTTTTATCATTTGAAAATCTGTGAAAAGACGGGCTATCTGTGTCCAAATATTTATCCATCCATTGACTGACATCCGGCAAATGAATTATTTCATACCCCAGGCATACAACCTGCGTCAAGATCAATAATATGCTAAATAAACGAGCCACTCTGTAGAAAAAAGAGGAAAAGTATAACGAGGATAATATTATCGCTATCCAGATTAAGAGCTCCAATATTTCATATACGGGTTTCTCATTAACCAATGAATTTACGCCGTTAATGATATTCCCATACAGCCAAAATAACACTGATATAATGAATAAGAAAGAAACTATCTTCTGATGAAAAGGCCTTTTTATGCTCCATACCATCATACCGGACAAAGCAATAAATATTAATACAGCTGCGGCGATAAAACACCAGGATATCCTTAGGAAGGGCACATGAAACTCTGTAATATTATTTAAAAATGTGCGGTACGGGCCGAACAAAAGTAATGTTGAAACAAAAAATAACGCGACCATAAAAGATGTGGATATTTTTTTACGAAACTCTATAGAAGTCATAGCATATCCCTTTTTTTCATTAAATAAATTATCCTTTGTGAATCTTTGATTTTTATGCCCTCAATTATTTGAAAAAATTTATTAAATTCTTCTTTAAAATTTATTTCTGTATAATCAAAGAAAACATTTTCTCTTGTAGCTAATAACCTTTTTGCATTACCATCATCCTTAGGAACAAATTCAATAATCAACCAATTACAACATTTGCTAAAAAATTCAGCTATTTTCTTGAAAGGTACATTATTAGAAATAGCTAAATGATGGATTAAAGCTAGCGCGATCGCGGCATCCGCTGGAGCGCGCTCTTTTAATGATATTCTTTCTTGATTGTCCCAGCCAATAGATGGAGTTGGGTTAGTTAAATCAAGTAATAAAGGCAAAATATTTCCTTCTTTACTTTTAATACATTCAAGATAATTTCTTTCAACGGCAGCAGGGTCAGCGTCAAAGGATATAGTCTCTATGCTTTTATTGCTGGCAATACGACTAAGCATCCCTGTGTTTGCGCCGAAATCCCATATATTTTTAGGATGAATTTTATTTAAAAAAATAGTTAAAATTTGTTTTTTATGTTCGAACGCCTCTTGAGTATAGTTATTATTTTTATAATAATCGGCCCAATCTGTATTTTTAGGTTTCCACCTTAACACCTTAATAGCGTCTTCTAAATTGTCCACCAAGCCTAAAAGAGATGACCGATTTATTTTATGCTGACTTACATTAATATCCTTATCTGCGAAATATTTTTGGCTTTTGGCATGAAGATGAATATGTGTAAGCAAGAAAAAATTGAAATAAGTACGGGCTGGTAAAAGCTTGCTGGTTAAATCCAGTGGAATGCCGTCTATATACTCCCTTAGTAGCTGGCTTAACCGAACATCCGTATAACTCATTAGCGCTAAAGGCGCAAGAAAATGCTGACAAAACTGCCTGTAAGCAACCCAGGGAATGCCTTGTTCATATATTTCAAAAGACAAAGTATCAATAAAGATTGGCTTGCCATTTCTAAATTGAATATTGTATGCACTAGCATCCTTTAAAATCATACCAAAATTTAACGCTATCTGTTGAATCTTAAGCGTCGCTAACGCCGCGTGTTTTAACTGGCTAAAGCACCACTCATAGGAATATGAGATAAAATTAACTTTTTGCGGATGGATGATTTTATAGCATGTATTTGATTGGCCAGGTATTGTATTTACTTCAACATGAGGAATTAATAATCCTTCGCTCGTGAGCTTTTCATAAAGACCTGACTTCATTAAACGGTCATAGTGCTCTTTATACATTAAATTTACCTGACGATACAAAGAACCCCCATGCATAAAAACAGAACCGCAGGGATCTCTGAATGAACCTTTTACGCCTAATTCAATTTTACTTTCTTCCAGCATTCTTCACCTTATAAAACAGATTCTTTAAAAAAAGAATTATACGCCTAAAATATATTTTAATTACATAAATGATGCCTAAAATAGATGCGATAGCTAATTGGAATAAAATATTTCCAACTCCGGGATTAACGTATGCATATGCATTATTAGCAACCACAAGAGAAAGAACAAAAAAGATGATTATACATTTTATAAGACTCAATTTCATGCGTCTCTCCTTATTTTAAAGATACCCGCGCTCCTTAACACTGAAAAAAAGCGCTTCCTAATACATCAAGATTATGAAATTTGCATAATGATTAATGTGTAAGGTATAAACATTAAATCGTGGCGAATATATGTGGTTATGGAATTAAATGCCCGGGATACCAAGGCTACATAAGCTTTCTCTTCGCGTACATACTTACCGCGGTCGCAGTCTAATAATTTTTTAGCTATGCCTGACTGGCCTTTGACATAACAACCATCCAGAGTAACTACCTTTCCTCCCGGTTTCAAGATACGTTTTGCCCGCTGAAAAAGTTCTATAGCCTGAATATCATTTAAATGATGAACCAAGCCATTCATCATTATCAGGTCAAAAGGTTTGAGGTCCTTGATAGTTGTATCATTAAGCTCTTGACAAAAAAAACATCCCTTCTGACTGTATTTACGGTTTGCATATTCTATATATTTTCTATTAGTATCAAATCCAATGTAATATGACTGTGGAAAATATTCAATGACATAACCCGGGCCGCAACCAACATCGAGAATACGCTGCCCGGCAGCAATAGGGTAGACATATTCTTTTACGCACCTCTGACGCGCACGTTTCGCGCCCAGCATACCTTGGATTACTAAATATATTTCTGGATCTGAAAGCATTGTCATGCGCCACTAGTTTGAACTAATATCATAATCAAAACTAATTCTTGCTATAGTCACAAAATCGGGTTCGCCATTGTTCGAAACTATGTAAACCCTATAGCACTTAAACGCCTTTTTATTTTCAACTGGCCAAGACTTTAATTCCTCCTTATCTGTAAAAGAGGCTTTTGATATTACAAGTAAATTCGACCATTGGCTGTTTTCATCTAATCCTTGGAGATAAAATTCCGCGGGCGCACGTCTTGCGCCACCCGGCTGGCATTGCATTGTAAGCTGAGTTATTATAACCGGTGTTTTATATTCAAATTCAATCCATTGTGGATAAGTTGGAGGGCTCTTTGAATGCCAGATAACGTTTGATTCATCCAAAATTGAATTTGCAGAATACTCATCGCCTGCTTGCGAAGAAGCCCGTATTACAATCGGCCTAAAACTAAGTTGCCTTTTAAGATATAACGCAACCTCTCGATTGAATATTTTATACCGGCCTCTTTCAATAAAATTATTGTTTACGTATGCGGTCAAAGCCGGACGTATTTCTTTAATTGACTTTGAAAAAGGCATTCCTGCCATACCCGGAGATAGTGGGTCGCAATATAATGGATCGCGAAGTTCCAGCGGTTCTTCTCTTACAGATAGCAACACAAGATCGCTTTCTCGAATAAGGTTCAAAGCCGCATCTTCTTTAACTTCAGCCCCTATATCGGATCCTAATTTCTGCCTTACCCTAAAAAGTTCCCCTGCGCGCTCATATCGATAAGCAGTAATAGCTTCTCCACAACCCAAAACATAGTTCTCCATGAAATCTACCGAAATACTAGGCTCTTTAACATCAGCTTCTTTTGATACCGCTATAATAGCATTATACATTCTGGCTACTTCCAAGTAATCTTTTCTATTGTAAGAGCAAAGCGACTTTATTGAGTAATATCTCACTTGATAAACGATACCCAAAGATAAAATAATTGTCGCTAAAACAATTTTAAGTGTGAGTAGGATTTTATTTCCCGATATATTGAATTTATTTAAAAACCAGGTAAACAGTATATATACGGCCATGATAAGAGGAGAGGTCACCAGAAGGCCCACGTTTCCACTGCGGACAGGATAAGCAGTAAGTAAAAATAACGGAACTATTATGGATATAAAAAGGAATATCGAAACTAAGAATATATTGTAAACTGGAAAATATCGGCTCATGCTATCTGATTGGAAATTTTTCATTACGCCAAGACTGCGTTTTCTTAGAACCATTCTTAAAATCAAACTTACAACAATAAAAAATGCGATGAAAAAACAGATAAAAATGCTAGTGTTTGAGAAAAAGGATCCCAATCCGGCCCCCAGGATCATTTTAGGATAAAAACTGATTTGCTGTAAAAAATCCTGCACCCCTGCTGAGTAAAGCTTTATGAAATTTATATCTTTTGGGCCAACTAATTTTCCAACAAAGTAATGGTGATATAGAGCGCTCCTTGCCGAATAAATGGAATAGCTACAAGCTACGCTCATTACTAGAAAAGATAAAATACCGTTTATCACTCGAGCCTGATACACAGCGATTGTTTTGGATTTGTTGGTTAATTTTATCAAGAATATGGCAAAAAATACCGAAAGGGTAACCATATATATTCCTAGCAAATGAAAAAGCATCGCCAGGCGAAAAGTAATCATAAATCCCGCTATCAGGCCAGCAACAATGCTCCATTTCCTTTTTAGAAACGAATCAGAAAATAAAACACAGGAAATAAAGATGCCGAACAGGCAGAATGCGCCAAAATCCCTCTGGTATTCTGTGATATTAAGCATTGGGTGAACTTTATCTCCTTGGAACGGTATCAAAGCAGTCAGGCATAAACCTAACATAGCAAAAGCGATAGACCAGGATTTTGTTAAAAATCGTATCACATAAAACATAAAAGCCTGTAATGTTACATAAAGGATAAAATTTGTAGATAAAGCTGCTAAACGCGAGGCCCCAAAGAAAAAATATAAAAATGAAGACACTAAGAATACCGTGACGCCGCTTGGATCGCTAAGAAATCCGGCAGGCACTTTATGCTGGTGCATAATACTATCAAAAACAATATAGCTATGCCCTAAATACCAATTAGCGTCGCCATTAAGAAACGGTGACCAGGCTACCTCGCGGTTAACATATGCTTGGAACATACACCATTGCAAAGCAAAAATTACTAAAAGAAAAACAGTAGCGCTGACCGCAGCTATATTAAATACTTTTTTATCCATTTTACCTCTCTTGCTATAATAGTGATTTCTTATACTAGCTTATTACCGGCCAACAAAAGCATATATTGCGCGCCCAAAGGTACTGCCTTTAATAAACCTTCTATTCTTCTAAATATCTTTGGTGACCAAGGGAAGAAAAGTATGTAAAAATTCTTAGTAATTTCGAGGCCGCTTACTTTAGTTAAATAATTAAACTCGTGCCGCCAAATTAGCGTTGCATCGCAATCAAAGGGGCACGACCGCACAATAAAACGTGTCAATGGATTAAATGGATTGTGTTCAAATATGATAATTCTGCCTTCTACTTTCAGCAACTCCTTCAAAAAGCATAAAGTATCCGCCCTCTCCTCAGGTTTGATATGATGAAATACATTAGACACAACTATAAAATCATATTTTTTTCCTTCTGGTAAATCGCTTATGAAATCAACATTCTTTAAACCGGCATTATTTTGTTTGCCTACAGATAAACATTTTTGTGAAATATCATAGCCGTATATATGCGACTTGGGAAAATCTTTAGCTAAAAAGCCGCTAAGCGAACCAATCCCGCAGCCAAAATCTAATATTTCGTAAGAACCATCGTCAATAAACACCCAATTTTTAAGGCAATGCAATTTAATCGAAGCGAAAAAAACATCACTTTTTCTTAGTAACCCGGTGCTAGACCTTAATGTTTCGCGATAATTATAAGAAAACTGATCAAAATCCACTTTAGGCAAATTTTCGCTGTTTATTTTCATACCTCCCCCTTACACATAACCAGGTACCTTTAATTTTATCTTCGATTTTTTGAAATTTAAACCCAGGAAAATTTGAAAGTAATTTCGAATTATCAAGAATAACGCTTTTATTATCAAAATTTCTACATTTACAAATCTTATATTTAAATGGTTTATCAATCATCAAGCTAAAAATATCAAGTAATTCTAAAATTGAAACCCCTCTGCCTGTGCCTAAATTATATATATCTGAAGAATTAAAATCGCTCAAAGAATGCGTTAACAGATAAGATACATCTTCGGCATAGACGTAATCCCGTAAGGTTTGGGAATCGCCATAAACCACAACTTCCTCATCAGCCAGTATCTTACCTATCCATACAGCAATAACTCCCTGCGGTGTATCCATAGGCTGCCTCGGGCCGTAAGCATTACCGATTCGATAAATATCAGCTGCTATTCCTGAATACTCGTGGAAATAATTAAGAAAATGCTCTATTGCCAACTTAGTAATCCCGTAGGGGTTAAAAGGCAAGGATGTTTTTTCTTCATTAATTATCCCGCAACGACGGCCATAAACTGCTCCTCCGGAAGATGGAAATACAATTTTCTTTACGCCCATTTCTACTGCCAAGCTAAAAAGCTGAACTGATTGCTTCAAATTAGTCTCAATTTCAACAAGCGGATCATGCCAACTTGTGGCAGGGTTAGTTGCAGAGATAAAATGATAAACAATGTCCTGACCCTCCAAGGCTTTAGCAACCTGATCTCGATTGGCAAATTCACCGGTCAGTATTTTAATCTTTTCTCTTTGGTGTTCCAGATTCTTTGAAACATTGTAGGGAAAACGGTCAAACACCGTA
>Ga0315289_10001305_pt1 | contig 38807 bp, 37 predicted proteins | sample YL17G11_40_MG_FD_203452 | JGI IMG/M metagenome (GOLD analysis project Ga0315289, IMG submission 203452) | Sediment microbial communities from Yellowstone Lake, YNP, Wyoming, USA - YL17G11_40 | ecosystem: Environmental > Aquatic > Freshwater > Lake > Sediment | place: USA: Wyoming | collected... | reverse complement strand
AACGCTTGCGTCCCTCCCTTGTCGCTCTTTCCGCTCGGGCCTGCCAGGATGATTTCGACCCCGACGGGCTGGTGAACGTCGCCGCGAGCGCTGAGCTGATCCATATGGCGACGCTCATGCACGACGATGTGATTGACGGCGCGGACTTCCGGCGGGGGCAGGTGACGGCGAATTCGTTCTGGGGCAACCAGGTCTCGGTGCTGACGGGCGACTACATGCTGGCGAAGGCTTTTTCCCTACTCGCGCGCGACGGCGACAACAGGATAATGCAGACGCTCTCACGCGCGACGATTGCAATGGCCGAGGGGGAAATCGGCCAAATCGAGTCCAGGGGTGACACGCAGGCTTTGGCGGCTCACTATCTCTCCGTTATTCACGACAAGACGGCGGCTTTCATGTCCGCTTGCTGCCGGATAGGGGCGATCCTCGCGTTAGGCTCGATGTCCGTGGAGGAGGCTTTGGCGCGTTATGGACTCGACCTCGGACTGGCGTTCCAAATCACCGACGACTTGCTGGACCTCATCGGTGACCCTGCGAAGACCGGCAAGCCCGTCGGCGGCGACATCCGCGAGGGAAAGGTCACGATGCCGCTGATTCTGGCGCTTGAGAAGGCCGATCCCGCGGACCGTGCCGCTTTGGAGAACATAATCCAAAACGGCTGCGCTGCTCCCGAGGATATAGAATTCGCGCGGAAGCTAGTCCGGGCCGCCGGTGCGATTGAAGGCACGCGTGAGGTCGCGGCCCGACATATCCGGCATGCCGTCGAGTCCCTTCAAGTCCTCCCTCCCTCAGACGCGCGCAATTCACTCACTGAACTCGCGGATTACGTCCTCCGGCGTGAGGGCTGATGCAGGACAGCCTGCCTCTGACGCGACCTGAGCAACGCGAAATATTGACATACCCTCCGGCCTGTGCTAGAATTACACATGCCAAACCGTGGGGATGTGGCGGAATGGCAGACGCGCTTGGTTGAGGGCCAAGTGTCCAATTACGGACGTGAGAGTTCAACTCTCTCGCAATTCCACGCTCAAAACTCTCTCTTGGCAACTTCCCATGTGCGGTAGGGAAGCGCGCGTTTTTGACGAACCAAGTGCGCTAAGACCGACGATCGTTACCGCTCTTGGCTTGTGATTCCTAGCCGTTAGGGAGGCAAGAATCACATGGCCGAGGCTGTCCTGCATCCGCCACGGCGGACCCATACCCTGACCTATAACCTCGAAATCGCCATAGGCTTGTTCCTGGCCTACTGCCGCTCAAAGAACCTCTCGCCAAAGACAGTTGGCTATTACGCCGCCCGGCTTCTCGCGTTCAGCAGGTTCTCAGTGAACCGGCTTACAAGCATCCAGGAGATTGACGCCGCCGCCATACGCGAGTTCCTTACGCACGAGAAGGAGACGAATTCGGCGGCGACTGCGAACCATTCCCTCTGCACGCTCAGGGTGTTCCTGGGCTTTCTCCACGCCGAAGGGTTCCTCGAGGAAAACCCTGCCGCCTCCGTGACAAGGCTCAAAGTGAAGAAGCGGGTGATAGAGACCTTCTCGCCTGAGCAGATAGAAGCCGTGCTCAGGACTTGCGGCAGGGACTTCTATGGCGTCCGGGACAGGGCGGTAATCCTAACGCTGCTGGACTGCGGACTCCGGGCTTCGGAGCTTTGCAGCCTGGAACTTGCGGATGTGGACTGGCAGGAACAATCCTTCCGGGTAGAGGGCAAGGGCGCGAAGGAGCGGATAGTTCCCTTCGGCCAGGGCGTCCGGCGGGCGTTGGCATCCTATCTTGCGATACGGACGGAGAACCTGCCGACTCGCTCTCTCTTTGTCACCCAGTACGGCGAACCGCTCACCAGGTACAGGCTTCGGGACCTCGTGAAGCGCCGGTGTAACCGTGCGGGTATCGAGGGCGTCCGTCCAAGTCCGCACACCCTGCGGCATACCTGCGCCGTCTCCTACCTGCGCTCAGGCGGCGATACGTTCACCTTGCAACTGCTGCTCGGTCATACGTCCCAGGATATGACCAGGCGCTATTGCGAGAGCCTGTCTGCGGCGGACGTGCAGCGCAAGCATCGGGACTTCTCGCCTGTGGATAACATGAAGGGCATAGCTCCCAGGAGCGGCAGGAAGCGGCTGAGGTAGGCGGCAGCAGAGGGCGATGACACACTGAAAGGAGGGTAAGCGAGCGACAAACAGACGGCAAGGCATAGAACGTGAAGGCTGTATATTGAAAATCGAAAGGAGCATCAAAATGAGTGACGTTCAGAAAGTTGTAAGAGCTTCAGCCTTTGAGCTTGTTGACTCAAAGGGCAGGATTCGCGCTCGGCTAGGATTCTTGGAAGGGTTCCCGTTGCTTCAGATGCTAGACGAAGATGGAATCGTGCGGGTTGAAGTCGGAATGGAACCCGTCTACGAGGAGAAGCCTGACTATGGCTTTGCCACTATCACCTTGGCCGATGCCTCTGGAGCAGGAAGGGTTTGGATGAGGGTGGACCCTGCGGGATTCATAAACCTAGCCGGGGTTCCACACAGCAAGAGTAACCTATCTCCCATGACCGTGGAAGGCTGCCAGGAGGTCGAAGCGGAAACCCTCAAACAAAGGGAGGCACTTCTTGCGAAAAGGGCAAAGCAGGCGCAGAGAGTAGCAAGGGTACAACGAGCGTCGGAGGCAGTCGGTCAAGGCACAAGCCGGACTCCCGGGGAGCCTGAATCTGCGCCGGAACTGGCGGCAGCCTCTGCAAAGTAGGCTCTAGCGATCGCTACATCGGCGAAGCCGAGGAGAGGGAAGCCCTCAGAGCGGCGGGATACTAGCCCGGCCTGCGTGTCACTTCTCCGGCGCGTGGGCCGGGTTCTTCTTTCGCCTGTTGTGGTAGGCATCATGGCAGCCTTGGGAGCAATACTTCGCCGAACGCTTCTTCGTCTCTCTCTCGCCTTCCTTTTCCCAGCCTACCTCGAAGTCGCTAAGGCAGTTGGGACACGTCTTGAACTCCCGTTGGCCGGTAACTACCAGCGCGAACTGCATCCAGAGTGCTCCCAGAAGGGAAGTAGGGATCGTGTGTAACTCCAAGCCACCGTCGGCCCGGCAGACGATACCCGCTCGCGTATTGCCCTTCCGTATCTCTATGACGTTTAGTGTCCCTTCAAAGGATGCTGAGGTATCGTCAAGATGCCCATTCACTACCTGCGCGAGGCAGGCCCTTGCAAGAGTAGCTATGTCCCTCTGCTCATAGGCAGGACGAAGGTAGCTATTTGAGGCACGGTGCAAGTCCACGCAGGAGGATTCAGAGCTTCCGCCACACTCGATCTTATATAGCAGGCTCGCTGAACCCTCCAGCGTTATAGCTTCTTCCAGCTTGGCCTTATTCTGGCTCCGTATGGCATCGTATAGCTCGACAGCCGCAGCCATTATCCGCGCTTCATTCTGCCAGTCGTCCGATGTCTCCACGATAGTCTGACTCACCGGTTCCGGGCCGACCCAGGGCGGTAATCCATCGGTATGCGTCAGAGTCATTCTCGCGTACCTGCCCAAAGTACCATACTCGCAAGCAAAGGCGCGGATAGCATCCAGGTTCAGCGGATCAAGACAAAGGCCAAGTTGAGCGAACTTCTTGAATAGCGCAGGCCGATCCTTCATTGGCTCGAAGGACGTTCTCGGACAAGGATGACTTACCAAGCCTCTGACCTCTCGACCGCTCACCAAGCCCGTGATCCAAACGTAGTCTTGGCATACCCACTGCATGAATTCCACGGACAAGAGACCCACCTGCCTTTGCCGGACAAGATACACGGAATCTCAACGGTAACCGTGTTGACTTATCTTAGCACAACTGGGATGATATAGTCAATAGATCACACCAGGAGGTTTCATGATGGAAGCGCAAACTCTTTCAGTCCCGCAGGCCGGAAGGGTGCTCGGTATCGGGAGGAACACCAGCTTCAGACTGGCGAGAGAGGGTGTTATCCCTTCGATTCGACTCGGCAAGCAGATTCGAGTGCCAATTCCAGCGCTCAAAGAGATGTTGAGGAACCCGGCGAAGCAGGCGGAAAAAGTGGAGGTAGCGCATTGACCGCCTACGAGCGGACACACTGGCGAGACGAGGCATTGTCCGAGAGGCATCGAGGTTATGGCTTGGACGCGCCGATGGTGGACGTGGACTTCCTATGCCTGGAGTACGATACCGGCAAGCCGGTTGCGATCGTCGAGTACAAGCTCGGCTCTCCGCGTCCGCTCGACCTTGAACACTCCAGCTACAAGGCGGTTCGGCGGCTGGCGGACGCGAGCAAGATACCGTTCGCCGTCGTATTTTACAATTCGACGGTGTGGGTTTACACGGCGTTCCCGGCAAACCACTGGGCGACCGAGTGGTTCCGCGAAGGTGAGGAGCTAACTGAGGTAGGGTACGTCAAGCGCTTGTACCGCTTGCGAGGCCGCGAGGCTCCGCCGGAGGTTATCCGGCGTTGCTATGAAATCACGCCGGAGCGGGCACGGGAGGCGGAGGCGGCGAAGGCCGCAGGGATGGAGGTCTTAATATGGCCGAAGATTTGAGCATACTTACGCCGCCGCAGAACCTCGAAGCTGAGCAATGTACGCTTGGCTCGATGATGATTGACCGCAGCGCCCTGGAGAAGGGCCTTGGCGTCCTCAGCGTGCACGACTTCTACCTGGAGAGTCACCAGAAAGTTTTCGAGGCTTTGACCTCCCTGGCGGAGAGAAGCGAGCCGGTTGACATCGTGAGCCTCCAGGAGGAGCTTCGCAGCAAGCAGCAACTTGACGCTGTCGGCGGCACGGAATACCTGATGCAGCTTCTTGACACCGTTCCTACCTCAGCGCACCTGGAGTATTACGCCCGCATAGTCGAGGACAAATCCCAACGGAGAGGCTTGATTAAGCGGGCGCATGAGCTTGCGCAGGCGGCGGCGGATGCAGGGTGTCCGAAGGAGCGGCTTTCCGAACTCGCGGCCGGCTTGCTAGAGGCGCCGGCCTCACGGTCACTTGTAACCCTGACTCATGCGGAGCTTGCGAGCGGCGAACTCCCTTCAATTGAGTGGGTTTGTGAAAATTTGATCCCGGCGGGCGGTATTACAGTGATCGGCGGCGATTCAGGAGTCGGCAAGTCCTGGGTTGCGGTCCACCTGGCGCAGTGTGTGGCCGCCGGACTGCCGTTTTTGGGCGAGTTCGCCGTCACGCCCGGGAAGGTCCTCGTGGTGGACGCCGAGTCCTCACTAAACCTCCTTGAACGGCGGCTGAAGAAGCTGTTCGCCGGGCTGAAGGCCCAACACCCAGACGTATCCGAGGGTTTACCTCTCACCTTCATACCTGCGGCGCTCAGGCTCAGTGGCAAGGGCCTGTGCCAATTGGCGGCGCTGATCGTACAGGAGGGCGCCGCCCTGATAGTCGTGGATCCTCTGATACACGCCTGCGATGGAGAGGAAAACTCGGCTGAGAGCATGGCAGCCTTCTTCGAGGGCATCCGTGAAATCCAGAGGCAGACAGGTTCGACCTTCGTGTTCTGCCACCACTCCCGCAAAGAGAGCCGGCTAGCGTCCAACGCCGCCGGTCAAATGCTCAGAGGAAGCAGCGCCATTCGCGGTATCCTCGACAGCCACATCTTCCTTCGCAAGCTCAAAGGTGACAAGCTTCTCTGCGAGCACGACAAGAGCAGGTACGCTGAGCTTCTGCCGCCCTTCGTCATTGCGATCGCCGACCAGGACGAGCAAAGTACGACAGTTCGCTACATCGGCGAAGCCGAGGGCGAGGCAGACAAGACCGAATTCGCATTGACCGTGATTCTGCGGACTGTGGCAGACGCGGGAGGCGCGGCTCCGCGGAAGACGCTCGTGGAACAAGGCCGGACGGAAGGCATCCCTGAGCGGACTATTAACCGAGTATTGACCTTGGCGTGTGAGCGGAAGGAACTGACGAAGGAGCGGAGAGGCATGGAGGTCTGGTATAAATTGCCGGAAACAGGGCTGTTCGATGGCGAGAATTCGTAAGGTTCGGCCAACGTTCGGCCAAGGTTCGGCCAAGGTCATGCAGCAAGGTAACCTTCGGCCAAATGACCTTCGGCCATATATATATAAAACACTTGGCCGAAGGTGTACCGAAGGCAGGTTCTGTCTGAGAGGTTCGGCCAACGTTCGGCCAACAGGGTACAGTTGCGACTTGACGCCGCCTTTTGAGAGCGGCGGCGGTCAACGCAACGAACCCATACCCTGCGCGGACTTGGCGTAGGAGAAGGTGGGAGCTTTGATGGATTCTACGGCAACGATTCGGGCAAGAGACCGAATAAGGCAGGCGCTTGCGGACTGTCGGCGGCGGCAGGCATGGCAGAGTTGGAGGTAAACCGCAATGGGTGAAGGCAGAGAGCTTGCGGTAATGGAGAAAAGCGGCGGCCACTTGATCCGTGTAACTGAGAACACCTTCGAGGGCCGAGACCTGGTAGACGTGAGGGTTTATTACTCTGACGAGAACGGCGCACTGAAGCCGACCAGGAAGGGCATAGCGATTCGCAGGGAGCAGTTCGGCGACCTCGTGGATTTGCTTATGGAGGCGCGGGAGAAGTTAAACGGGCGGACGTAGTGCCTGCGCTTCTCCCGCCAGCGAGACAATTACAGGCACTACAGAGAGAGGGAAGTCATGGCTTTTGTACGGCAGAAGCAATCACGAGGACGAACAGCCTACTACCTGGTGGAGAACTACCGGGCTGACTCGAAGGTGAAGCAGAAGGTGTTAGCATACCTTGGAGAGTGTGACACCGTGGAGAAAGCCATAGCCTCTTTTGAGGAGGAGGCCGCAAGGGTTACGGCTTTAGCTCATAAGTTTGAGGAGAAGGCTGCCGGAGAGAAGGCCGAACTGGTGCGACGTTTTGAGGAGGCTGTCGGAAGGCATCCGACCTTGCTAACATACCCGTCCTTTCGCGCTCTCTCCGATTCGCTTGCAAACGACATTGTGCCAAGACCTGAGCGGCGGAGAATCAGCACCAATTCCAGTGATGGATACGTCCATGCTTATACCCGGTATTGGGATAGCATGGACGAAGCAAGGCGGCTCATAGCACGAGCAGAAGCAGCCGCCAAACGTGCAGAACGGCTGCGCTCACTAAGCCTGCCTGTGGGTAGACGTAGTGCCTGTAAAGGCGGCGAAATCGGCGGAAGTGCAGGCACTACAACAGCGGAGGCAATTTGATGATTGGAGGTTACTATTATGCAACTGGCTGAGGCATTTGTTGATATAAAAGGCCGGGATACCGGACTGAGCGCGGCGTTTGCGAAGGCACGCTCAGAGACACAAGCAACAACGGCATCTATGGAGAAGAACATTGATGCCGTAGCTGCTAAGGCTAATAAGGTCTATTTGATTATCGCTTCTATCCTTGCGGTCCTCGGAGCGGCTGCCGGCGTTCGCTCTGCCGTAAAGCTGGCGGCGGATTGGGAACAGGCTGAGGCCGCTTTTACAAAGATGCTTGGCTCTGCCGAGGCAGCAAGGGCCTTCATGCGTGAACTGGAGGAGTTTGCAGCAAAGACACCTTTTGAGCTTCCCGGCCTGATAGATGGATCGAGGCGGCTTCTGGCGATGGGCTTTACGGCGGAGGAGGTTTTGCCAACGCTGACAGCCATAGGTGATGCCGTTGCTGCTATGGGCGGTGGAGTGTTTGAGATTGACCGCGTCGTTCGCGCACTCGGTCAGATGAGGGCCAAGGGCAAGGTTTCCGCCGAGGAGATGATGCAACTTGCTGAACTTGGAATCCCGGTCTGGGAGATGCTTGCAAATAAGATCGGCGTGAGTATCCCGGAGGCCATGAAGCAGGCGGAGCGCGGCAGCATAGACGCTGCTACTGGTATAGGAGCAGTCTTGGAAGGTATAACGGAGAAGTTCGGCGGGTCCATGGAGGATCAAAGCCAACGGCTAGCGGGTCTCTGGTCAACCACGAAAGATACGGCAACTTCAATCCTTCGTGGAATCGGCTTTGGGATAGTGAAGACATTCGACCTGAAGCAGATCGCCAAATGGATCACTGAGTTGGGCGAGAAGATCAAGTGGCTGATAGCCTATGCTTCGCCTCTCTTCGAGAAGCTCAGTGGAGTAATACAGAAGGTTGCCGCACAGATCAAAGAGCGATGGACCCTGTTGTGGGAGAAGCATGGCGAGGATTTGAAGAAGCTCTTTGACTTCCTGCTGACTGTCAACTATCGGGCTATCGAAGAAGGCATACTCATTATCGGCAAGGCGATCAATATGGTGCTAGATGCAGTAGACCTGCTCATGCGTTCGCCGCAGATGAAGTTGCTCCTGCGTCTCCTAGATCGCTTGGGCGGCCTGAAGGGTGTAGCGCCTGCTCCGTCTGCTGCGCCTGGCGGGAAGCCTCCAGTAGCAACGACACTTGGAGCTAAAGCGGCGGCGGATAAGGCTGCCGAGGACGAAAAGGCCGCAAAGGAAGCTCTCTCTGAATGGGAGAAGGAGAACGCCTCTAAGCTCGAAGCGTTCTACATAGAGCGCGATAAGGCTATGGCTGAGGCTGGTCCGAAGCTCCGGGTAGCCCTCGCCAAAATCTACGCTGATAAAGAGAAGAAATTGCTCGCTGAGATCGCCAAAGAGGAGGCGGATAAGGCGCGAGAGGTTTATAACGCCAGGGTTGCGCTCTACGAGGCTGAGGTTGCAGCATACGGTCAAGCCTGGGCGGCTAAGCTCAGGATGGCAGGCCAGGAAGCCGACGCCGAGAAGGTTCTAGCACGTTCGACATTCGAGGCCAAGGCGCGGGAACTTATGCGCGAATTCACGGAGGGTAAAGATACCCGGATGCAGATGTACGCGGCCTATATGGAGTATATCGAAGCCTGCCGTGGAGTGGATAAGCGCGAAGCTGACAGGCGGGCCGGGATTATGCAGTCTGAGAAGCAGGCATGGCGGGACTTGGGAGTTGTTCAATTAGAGGAGGCAGGCAAGGCCGCCGATGCTCAGAAGCTCGCAGCCCGGAACGCTCTCTACGAGCAAATTGACAACCTCCGCAAGCTCCAGGAAGCCGGCGAGGATACCCGGCAGCGCGAACTCTTGGCCTGGGCGAAATTCTATCAGCAATGTGGGCAGATAGATACCCAGCAGCGAGAGGCCGCCTTGACGAAGCAGGCTGGAGTGTTGGAGAAGATCCAGGCACTCTTTGAAAAATACTCGCTTGAACTGACTCGGATTACCCAGGGCAGGACTGCCGCCGAACTCTTGGAGATAGATCGGGAAGCCGATAAAGAAGCTACTTTCATCAAGGAGAACGTGAAGAATCAGCAGCAGCAGGCCGATCTCCTGCAATCCCTGGCTGTTATAACTGCCGACAAGAAGCAGGCGATCTCTGACCAGGAGATGCGGACGGCGGAGGAACTGGGCCGCAGGCGGCGCGAGGAAGAACGCGCAAAGGTAGGGTTTATCAGTCCGACAAAAGTGTGGGAGGCCGCCACAATCGCAGGGATGCAGAGGCGGTATATGGAGCCGCCGGAGATGCAGCCTCAGAGGCCGTATATGGGACCGCCGGAGATGCAGGCACGTCCGCCGCAGACAGGCTTGGAGGCCGCAGGCGGTATCCTGCCGAATCTAGGGCGATATATGGATGATTCTATGGCTGCTCTCCAGGCGATCCGGCGCATTATGGAGACTTCGGTTCAGCAATTACCTTAGGAGGCAATACGATGTCCGATGCTGACAGGTTGATCGAGCAGTTAAACGCTGAGAAGGCTGTGGAGCTTCTGGAAGTGCCGAATGTTATGGAGGAGCTTACCGCCCTCATGGTGGAGGTCATCAACAAGTATGTGTTGGTGCCTAGATTGCGGGATCGGGCGATAGAAAATTTATGCCTTGGCTTTGAGCGCCTTGCGAAAAAGGCAGGGGCCGCCATAGCTGAGACCAAGGCCCGGATCCATGATTCTGAAGGTGGAGCAGAAGGCGGCGGGTGAGTTCAAACAGGGTAGGCCGAGAAAACCCGGCGATATCGCCGGGTTTTCTGGAGATGCGCGTGATGTAGCGGCAGTTCGATTCGGTGTCGGTAGCAAGACCAGTGACCAAGGTGGTACTAAAGCCACCTTGGTAGGATAGAAGCTAACTCAAAAGGAGGATACGTTACATGGCAGGTAGATCACTGGAATGGAGGGAATACAAACCCTACGCTCAGGCCAGGCAGAAGCTAGAGGACTTCGAGGCAGAGGTTAGCAAGCTGGCCTCTGTGGCCGAGCGGGAGGAAGGCCGCCTGCCCGAATTGCAGGCAAGGGTAGACGACTTGACGGCTTCCCTGTACATAGGTGAAGACGTCCAGGCTGAACTAACCCAGGCCACAGGGATACTAAAGGAGGTCAAAGCGGCGGCCGAGAAGGCCAGGGCTGCGCTCCAAGATAGAAGCCATATCAAGGAGCTTATGCAGCGGAAGCTCTCGAAGCTCGAAGCCGAAGCCAAGGAGGAGGTTGCTCGGAACTTCCGGGAGGAGTATCGCCCGGCTGTTGAGAAGCTGGCTGGCCTCTTGAAGCAGACAGCAGAGGTAAACCAGCGTGTCTATGAGCTTAATGAGTTGGCGCATCGCACCTTCCAGGGTAGTACAGTGCTGCCTTTCCTTGCCTGGTTTGGGCTGGGAATACCAGAGGCCAAGCCGGATCAGCCTCACAACATGGATTTGGAAAGGTGGCTCAAAGAGGCAAGGGCCGCAGGATACGATGTCTGAGGAGGGTATTGAATGGGTGTATATGGAGCGGTAGGGTTTGAGGAGAACAAGTCTGAGGAGAAGCCCTGGCCTACCGTGGGTACGAAGTCTGATGACGGCGAATACTGGTATCGAGAGATACCGGAGGCGGAGGTTCCGAAGGAGCTTCGAGAGCTTGCCTCCGCGGTTTGCGATTATGCCGAGAAGAACCTTGGGTTGCCGCCGTTGAAGCTGATATGGATTCTGCCTGATATTGAGATGTTAGGGCGGCTTGATAACCTGGTAGCAAAGCTGAACAAGAAGTCTGAGGAGCCTTGCTTCGCTGAGGATGAGGTGATTGCTGGGATGGTGAAGTATACAGGCCCTCTAAGAGAGTCTATAGCCTTCTATGTCCGCGCCGATCTGCCGAGGCAGGTAATTGAAGTCATTCTGCACGAGGCCCGGCATATCTGGCAAAGAAGAACATATGGAGTTATGGGAAGCAAACAGGAACAGCAGGAAGATGCTTTTGAATACGAGCGGCGACACGCCAATATCATAAGGAGGACGTTGAGATGGGTGTAGTTGATGGAGCGGTAACACTGGGAAAGAAGGAATCCGAGGAGAAGAAGGCTGCTAGAGCGGCAATCCGAAGTAAGATCGCATTGTTTCAACAAGGGCGGCTACTTGCTGAAACCGGGTTGGCTGTTGCGTTCAAAAGGATAGATGACCTTCGACTTGCTGCTACCGGCTGGAAGAATACCAAGGGACTTCCGAAGCAGCAAGCAGCCTTGAAGGAGGCCCTGGAGTTGGTCCGACAGTGTAAGGAGCTTCAAGCCAAAAGCATCAGAGGCAAGAGTGCGGAAACCGTTCAGAGGTTCCTGGCAGACGATCTCTCCGAAGCGGATGTATTAGCGAAGATAGACGAGCTTGTGTTGGCAGGCTGGGAGAACGCGCAGACCTTGGAAGAAGCGGAAACCAACCTGAAAGAGGCAGCCTTCCTTATCGAGCAACTGATGAATGCCCGGCGGGATATAGACAAGTGGGCTATTGTCTCATAGGCAGGTGTCCAGGAACGTCCGAAAACAGTTGAAAGAAGTAGAGGTGCAATTATGGGAAGATATGCTCAATTCGGCGAGAAGGGTTTTGAAAAGGCTTACTTGCCAGTCGCAGAGGCTCTTTACATTGACGAGCCGATAGACCCGGTTTCGCTCGACGGCGTTGACCATGTGGATGTTGACCTGTCGGGCAAGCGCATAGTGATCCCGCAGGTTGACCTGTTGACGAATCCAACCTACCGCGTGTACTTCCGCATAGACAACGAAGCGGCGGCAGGCGGAACTACGATAGCACTCTTCAAGCCGATGGGCTTCCTGGCAAAGGGCGGCTGTGAACCGGAAGGGCTTTGGCTCGATCCCGATGCTGAGGAGGGACCGTACCTGCACCTTTTGCTCACCGACAGTACGGGAACCGCACAGGTTGGCGGAGCGGACGACTGGACGTATCTGCTGCCTAAGACACAGGGAGGTTAGTTTCATGGCAACCGTAGCGGGACCGTACAGCCCAGGTACGGTTATAGCAGATGAGGACTGGGATTCTCCTAATTCCGTCAAGGTCAGCGACAACAGTTATGCGCTATGTCTCGTATACCCAGACAGTGATTCGGGAGTGCTTGCTGCTTCCGACTTCGACCCGGACATACCGGATACAGCCGGCATAGTTGGGATCCTCCTGGAGATCGAGCGCAAGGCCAGCAGCGCGGGTGTAATCAGGGATGCTGAGATTTACTTTGTCAAGGGTTCGACCCTCTCTCCCAACCTGGCGGCTCCCGGTTATTGGCCGATAGAGGATGCCTACGCTGGCTACGGCGGCGAGGCCGACACGGGGGGCCTCACCCTGACGGGCGCGGATGTGAAGTCCGCAGACTTCCGAATATGGCTTTTTGTCCACTGCGACGAGCCTGAGCATGGGTTTGACGCCAAGATAGACCACATCCGTGCGTGGTTCTACTGGCAGGAGTTTGCGGGCGGGCCGCTCATACGCACACGAACGGGATTCATGCCGGCTTCGATGCAGAGAGCGCCATGTTGAACCGACAGAACCGACACTATATGAAGGCGGGAGGCATGAGCCATGAGTAGGGTAAGCTGGGTTTACGCCCTGGCGCGACTTCTGAGGGACTTCGAGGTGCTGCTGTCGGGCAGTCCCGGTAAGATCGGTAAGCGTATCGTCAACAAAATTATCGGGCGCGGGCTGGTCCGGCGCCTCTGGTGGCACTGAGGGAGAAGATGGAAAAACAGGGAATAAGCACCGAAAAAAACAGAGAGGTTGGCTACTGCCGCCCACCGCGTGAACACCAGTGGAAGCCCGGACAAAGTGGGAATCCAAAGGGTAGGCCAAAGGGTACGATAGGCCGAAAGAAGCGAGAGAAGCTCTCTGAGGCGCGGTTTAGAGCATTGCTCAAAAACCCTGATCTCGAAATGCCTAGCCTAGACTTAGATGAAGCCCTCGAAGGCCTAGCGGCAGACGCAAACGCAGTCCTCGAAAGCCTAGTAGCTTCTCTGATGGAATAAGCCTCTAGGATAGGCAGAACCGCCTCTGTGCGCCGATTCTGACGCGAGCAGCCCGGTAGGCCCACAAGATATTCATTCCTTCCCTCCGCAATACAGCCTAGCTCGCGTTTTTGCGCGTCTACCCTCCTGGGTGGGATTGTACCTCCCAGACACCAAAGAGGCGCAGAGTGCCATTACTGCTGTGTCGGCGAGCCGCAGGAGCCGTTCTGGCATAGAGGCAATGGTATGCTGAGGCTAAAGCTGGTTTTCACGTCAAATAACAGCTTTGGGCGGAAGGAAGGATATGGCCGAACCTGCTTTATCAGGTAAATAGCAGGAGAAAACAGCGATTTTAGAACAGCCACCATGAGAGTCACTCAATTGTTAGACGCTCAAACAATTAGAACTCCTCGTCAGGTACGAGGGCCTCCGTCTGCCAACGGTGAGAGTTGGAGCGGCTGATGCCTTCGGGTAACGCTGTTTGAGCTTCTAACAGCGTCTTGGAATCTCCGCCTTTATGGTCTACTGTCTCCTCCAGCAGTCCACCCAGCTTGCGCTCCGCCTGCCGCTTGTATTCCCGAACGGCTTCGCGGAGCTCTCTACTACTCCATCGCTCCTCTTGGGCCCTGGCAAGCAGTATGTCCTGGTCGGCAGGTTCGAGTGAGGCGACTTCTAAATGGTGGGAAAAGTCAAGCTCGGTTAGGCGCCTAACCGGCGGGAACTGCTTTACTACCCAGGCATACACCTTCACCGTTTCATGGGCGTAGTACAGGCGGATCGCTTCCCGAAACATACTTGACAACTCCTCGCCTCTCCTGTAGAATGAGGTAACACTAGACGGCACGGAATAGCACAAACCAAGTGCGGTAAGGTGTGCCGAAGGAGAGTCCTCCAGCCCACTACAGGGCCGGATTCGAGCGTGAGAAGCAGCGTTTTGCCCGGGGATGTGGCGGAATGGCAGACGCGCTTGGTTGAGGGCCAAGTGTCCAATTACGGACGTGAGAGTTCAACTCTCTCCATCCCCACCAAGGCTACCTCTTTACGCTCAAAACCCCGGTTCGTCAAACCCTCTTGCGAATCAAGCACGGTTCCAGAAGCCTTGCAACCGTGCTTGGTTTCGGCGGGAACCCATTCGCCGTGGCGAATACTTGGTTCATGCTGCTGCTACTCCGTCCCGAGAATCTTGGGACTACGTAGCACGAGCGCCTGAATCTCGTTGCAGGTGGTGACGCTGTATTCTCCGACGGACAAACTCAGTGTAAAAGGTCACAGGCAGGAAGCGGATGGGGTAAGCACAGGAACGCGATATAGACTCCAAGGATGTTCTGTCTGCGGTTCCTATGTCATGGTCTGCTTTGTTCTGTGTCGCTGCCTGTAGGCTGCCTGCCGGCAAGCGTCGGAGCACCACTTCGCCTTTAGGCTCTTAGCCGTGAAGGTCGTGCGGCATCCGGCACGCTCGCAGACCCGCCCCTCATGTGTTACGTGTTCGCTCTCCTGGCAGTACCACCGTGCGAATTGAAGCCACATCCCGTTGAGAAGTCCGTTACCTGCATCCATAATCTGCAGATTGTAGGTTTCATCTCGCTCGACCGTAAAGCTAGCACTTCCTTCTTGAAGATTCCTCCATAGTAGGTAGTATACGTAGTCCTTTGCTGCAAGCCTCATGTCCTTGCCGCATTTTTCATCCGAGTAGAGCCTCCTGAAACTTGCATCAGCATCGGCATATTCCAGCCGCAGGTCCCTCATGCACCAGTAACGATTGTGCCTGTGCACGAGCAATTGCTTCAGTCTGCGGTCGTTCACCGCCGAGAGTGCTTCACAGATACTCACAGCGTCACGCAGTTCTTGTGCACACTCATGCCACTGCTCAACGTATTCCGCAGCTAAATATTGGACCGTTGTGAACCCGGGTGATTGTGGCTCTCCAGAGTCAAGGTCCTCTGCGGCGGGGGGTTCTGGGAGAGACCGCTGTTTTAGTCCAAGCTCGCCGTGGCGGTTGGCGAAGTCTAACACGGCAGCTTCCGACCGCTGTAGCTTGGCAAAGCGGCGGAACAAATCGCGTGGAAGCCGGTAATAGTGCTCATATTCTGGCTGCCGGTTGTTGGCCAGTAGCGGTACCAGGAGTTGTCTCCCGGTCATATCTTTCACTATTCGGTAGCCATACTTGGACTTAAGGTACATGCCCGTTACGATTCTTCGTTACGATTTACCCTTGAGTATATTCTAACACGGGGCGTACAATAAAGGCAATGCTAAATATGAGGAGGTGCGAGCGTGGACAAGGAAACACTCATGGTCAGCGTCCCGGAAGTAGGACGCCTGCTTGAGCAGGCCGGAAACATGAGGAGAAGGGAGGTGTGACGATTGAACCTAAAAACGGAGAAGTCCCACGGGCAGCCGCCAAGCATCCCCGTGGGACTGTCGAGAAACGACGGAAGACGCGCGTCTGCCGTCACCCAATTATACCACAGATCCGGGGACGGTGAACCTGTCTATTGCGACAATGGTGGGCGTGAGGTAGTTGTGGGAACGCTCGGAAGCGACGGCGTTTTCCGCAAGACTGTCGAGGCAAATCACGTCCTGCGGAGACCTGCCGCGATTGCGGTTCAGTTGAGCGTGATGAACTTCTTGAAATCTCGTGGCTGCTTAACCGTCGAAGCCCATCTGTATGATGGTCGCGTGTTGTACGCGCCGCTGGAACGGTTCTGGACCCGCGGTTTTGAACTCGACCGTGGTTATGGCAAGCAAAGAGCGCTTGGCCTGGCGCATTGGGAGCAGAGGAACTCTCCGCAGCTTTCCCTTCAAGGGCTGCTGTGACGGCGGAGCTGCAAGCAGTGTTAGACAGGCTTCAAGGTGTCGGGAAGTCTCGTGGGCAGGCAGACGCCTCGCATTAGTGGGCAGGCTCTCTGCCCTGCCCACCCGGATTCCAACCCCTCCCTGAGCGTCATATGTAGGAACGGTAAGATTCTCCTGCACTGCCATCCTGGTTGCAGCGCAAAGGCGGGCTGCTGCCCCGATGGCACCCCTTGACAAAGGCCGTCACGTCCTGTAACATAATAGCACAGGCTGGCATGAACCAAGCACGGTTAGGATGGGTTTGCAGCCGTGCTTGGTGTCGAATCGAAACGGGCGATTGGCTCAGGGGGAGAGCGCTTCCTTCACACGGAAGAGGTCGTTGGTTCAAATCCAACATCGCCCACCATTCTAGCAACTAGCACGCGGGAGTAGTTCAGCGGTAGAGCATCCCGACCCAATCGGGATTGTCGCGGGACGGGGCCTGTGCTGCTAAATCGAAATGCGGGAGTAGTTCAGCGGTAGAGCACCTGCTTCCCAAGCAGGTTGTCGCGGGTTCGAATCCCGTCTCCCGCTCCATGTAAACAGGTGTCGGAGTGTCGCGGGTTCTCCCGCCTACGGACGGGATCCCGCAAAATGCGGGAGAATCCCGTCTCCCGCTCCATGTAAACAGGTGTCGGAGTGTCGCGGGTTCTCCCGCCTACGGACGGGATCCCGCAAAATGCGGGAGAATCCCGTCTCCCGCTCCATGGGAAGTACAGAGTACATAGTATAGAGTACAGAGACACGGGTGGATGGCTAAGTTCCAAGGCTAAGACTCGTAACCGGCGGTCAACTCTTGGTACTTTGTACTCTAAAGGGGCGACGTACCCAAGAGGTAAGGGAGGGGTCTGCAAAACCCTTATTCAGCGGTTCGAGTCCGCTCGTCGCCTCCATTTTATTTCCAACCCATAGACCTATGGATTGGTCTGCAATCCCGCCATCGGCGGGACGAGTCCGCTCGTCGCCTCCATTTTTATGCGTAACGAGGGCTCGTTAGCCGAGCTTGCGAAGCTTGCGTGCTATCCCTCGCCCGGCGAATTTCCCGAATCCCCAGGCCCAGAGCGCGGCTATTCCCATAACGGCAATCGCCTTTTTGAGGATCCGAGCGCCCGATCGCTTGACCATTTTCAGGTCGTTTTCCAGGATGTCCGCCGTCAATCCCGACTGCGAGAAATACTCTTCGGCGCGGTCTGCCGGGACGGACCGAAGAACCCAGCGTATGGTGAAAAGCACCAGCGCGAGATCGTCGAGTTGCCCGACGACTGGTATGACGCCGGGGATCGCGTCCAGCGGGCTGATGGAATATCCGACCGCCGCCATGAGGGCGGCTTTCTGCTTGTTTGGGAGGCTCGGGTCTCTTAACAGAAGCCATGCGAGCTTTGCGTACTTAGGAAGGCGCGGCACAACTCGGGCCACTTCGCCCACGATGCCTCGCCCGGCAATGCGCAGAGGATTCAGCTTTCTCATACAGGAATTCTAGTACAGCGCGCAGACTCCGTCAAGCCGCTCCCGTGATACGTAAGGCAGCCGGGGTTCCAATCCGCCGCGGCGGACTGGATGTTCAGCGTTCTCCCACTCTCCCATTCGCCCCATCTTTCCGTCAGCCAGTGCTAGCTGCTAGCTGCTGGACGTGCCCAGGCCGTGGATGGGGAATATGAGGCCCTTGAGATCGCGGACCGTCTGCTCCGCGTATCTGCGAGCGGCCTTGATCTGGTAGCTTGAGAGCGCCGGTTCCGGCTTTATGTCGTCTCTGAGGTGCTGGATGTTGTGCGCGCGGGCGAACCGCTCTGGGATCGCGTCCGGCAGTTCGCGCTCCATCATTTCGGCATAAGCCAGTGTCCAGAGCCGGGGCGTCACGGAGACATTGTAACCTCCACCGCCCAGCGCGACCAGCGGTTTCCCGAATCCGACGATCGTTTTCACTGCCTTGATGAAGCCTTCGGAGGTCAGGAGCAGATGCGCGAGAGGATCCTGGAAATGCGAATCGGCGCCGAGTTGAGCGACTATCACCTGCGGGTCGTAGGCCGAGATCAGCGGCGGGACGATTTCGAGAAAAGCCCAGGCGTATACGTCATCGGTTGTTGACGGCGAGAGCGGGATGTTGACCGAGTATCCGCGTCCCTCGCCCTCGCCTATCTCGTGAACGTATCCGGTTCCGGGGAAGAGGTACTCGCCGGTCTCGTGTATGCTAATGGTGAGCACCCTGCCGGTTTCGTAGAAGGCTTCCTGGACGCCGTCGCCGTGGTGGGCGTCTATGTCAATATAGGCTATGCGGTCGTACATCCGCCTCAAGCGGTTGATGGCGATCGCCGGATCGTTGAACGTGCAGAATCCACTCGCCATCGCTGCTTTCGCGTGATGCAGGCCGCCGGAGATGTTAAACGCCCGCTGCGCCCGGCCGCTCATCACCAGATCTGCCGCTGTGAGGGAAGCCCCGGTGTACAGCATGGACGCCTCGTACATGCCGATAAAGGGCGGATTATCGCCGTATCCGAAGCCGAAACGCCAGGGGGCGGAAATCTCTTTGCCCTCGCCTAGCTCCTTAACAGCCTGGACATAAGCCGGATCGTGGAAGGATAGGATGTCGGCCTCTTCAGCGGGTTCGGGTTCGACGAGCTGGGAATCGCCGCCGAACAGCCCATACTCCGATGCAAGTTCGTATGCCAGCCGAAGGCGTTCCGGCCTGAGAGGATGTTCCGGCCCCAGGTCGTAGCTCGCCATACGCTCGGTGTATATGAAGGCGGTCTTCGGCATAAAGTTGAACCCCTGAGTTTATTCCTTGCCATGCTGTGCGAGTCCTTCAAATAGTTGCAATTCGGAGGACAATCTGGTATATTTACAGTGTCCGTCCGCCGAGTGCGGGCGTTTTTAAGTTTGACATGGCGCCATAGTCTAACGGTTAGGACACGGCTCTTTCAAGGCCGCGGCGGGGGTTCGACTCCCCCTGGCGCTACCAGGGAATGAGGACGGCCTGTTCTGCGATCCAGTTAGTACGGGCCGTTTTGTTTTGCCCAACCGCGGGCGGTCCCCAGCCTTGAAGCCTTTGAATAGAACAAATGCCGTTCGTTGACAAACGCCCTCAGCGCCTGCTAGAATTCGTGCGACGTACATTTGTTCCATTCGGAGTCTGCCGCATGCTCGAACTCGCCAAAATTCTCCGCGATATAGACAGCCTCGGACGCGAGCGCGCCGAGTCGCTTTCCGGCCTGCCTGAGCAGTTGAGGCAAGCCGATGCTGTCGTGTCCGAAATCTGCCGGGACTTGGACGGCGCCAGGAAACGCATCAGCGCCGCGAGGACTTCCTGGCTCACCACGACCTTCGACGAGCCGCCCGAAAGGGCCTACGACCTTCCCGACGCGCCTTCGCGCCATGCGGTGGTCGCGGTGGACGGCTCGCAGGTTATGCCCGACAGGCACGAGGTCACGCTTTGCTATCTCCTGAACGTCGCCGGCGTGATACTTTACTACGGTATCGGCGAGCGCCCCGTGGCCGGGACGACTCCGAAGCTCTGCTATCGCGATGAAGACCTCTTCGAGGAGCCGTACGGAGGCCGCCGTGTCCCGGTGAACGATAAGCTCCTGGCAATGCGCCGGACACTCGCGGAAAGCACGGAATTGGAGTCCGCTATCCGGGCGGCGAAGGCATCGGGAATCCCGGTAGTCGCCCTCTGGGACGGCAGTCTCATCCGATGGGCGCTTGAGAACGAGCCGCCGGATTACAAGCAGCGCACCCTCGACGAATATCTCCGTGCCTTCGATGTCGCTATGGAACTCGGGGTTCCAATCGCGGGCTACATCAGCGATCCGGGCAGCAAGGACTTCGTGAACTCGATGAGGATCATGCTCTGCCATAAGAGCGAAGTCAAATGCGATAACTACGGCTACGCGGAATGCGAGACCAAGGAATGCGACGCCGTTGCACGGCTGAAGGATTCGCACGTGTTCAGCAAGCAACTCGCAGGCGGAAAGCGCTCCGTTCTCTTCACGAGCAGCTCGACTATTCTGGAAAAATATCGCGAGCACAGAGTCCGGGCGTTCTATATGGATGCAGGCAAAGAGGTCGTGCGCATCGAAGTCCCGGAATGGGTCGCGGCGGACCGAGAACTGCTGGATTTGACGCACGCCGTCTGCTGCGACCAGGCGCAGAAGGGGCGCGGGTATCCGGTCGCGCTGGCGGAGGCTCACGAGCACGCAGTCGTCCGCAGCCAGGAGCGGAATGCGTTTTATGAGATGATCGAGCGGTCCTTCATCAAGCACGGCGCGCGGCTGAGCCGCAGTTTCAAAAGGATCTCCAAGGGCTACTGACACCCATGGCCGGCGGGAGAAAGGGTGAACGGGGAATGGGAGAGGAAGCAATCGGTGAGGTAATCGAGGCGAGCACCACGGAGTTCGCGGCGGAGAGCAGAGAGCTTCACGCGCCTCCCGCGTTTGGCAGCTTTGTGAAGGTGCCCTGGGATGGCGAGGAAAATCCTCAGGGGCTGTCCGCGATCCAGTTGCAGCCAGGCTCTTCTGAAGAAGACCCGTTCGACTCGTTTCGCCGGGGCGCGGGCTCGTTCGGGGTGAGCTACCAGGACATCATCGAGGGCGGGGAGCCGGACGAGACGCATCCGGGGCTGTCGCCCGCCATCTATGCGGTCGTCCACCAGGCGACGACCGGCCCCGCGGATTCCGGCAGACGGCTGCGAGCGTACTGGAAAGACGAAAAGCAGCTCAGCGAGGAGCAGCCCGAGTTGTCCGAGTGGCTCCTTGTGACCAGTTTCAGCGCGATTGTCATCGGATACTCCGCGAACGGCAGGGTCCGGCAGTTTGTACCGCCTCGGCCGCCGAAGCTCCATTTGCCCGTGCATCCATGCACACCCGAAGAGATAAGGCTGATCACGCGGAGAATGGATTTCCTGCGCACGCTGTCGAACTTCAGAACCGCGTCGTCCGAAGAGGTGGTCGCGGCCTGCATCCGGGAGGCCAACGCCGCGCGCGGCGGCGATTTCGAATTCCTGGTAGCGGCGGGGAAGGAACTGGCGAACCTTTTTAAGGACGACTACGACCGCCTGCAGGCCATCATGAGGAGGGTCGCACTGTGAGCGATGAAGGTTTCGACAAGTCCGAGGCTGCAGCCAGGCGTGAAGTCGGCCAGATAGTGAGCGGTTCGCTCGCTAAGGGCCTCTCCATGAAGCTGAATTCCAACGAGTCCGTCGAAGACATCCGCGCCGGGAAATTCGTCGTTGTGGACGGCGAGAAGCACCAGTTCTTTTCCATGATTACCGACGTAATCCTGGACACCTCCGCGCAAGGGCTCCTGGCGAACCCTCCCAGCCGCGGGAACCATCTCATGCGCCAGGTGCTGAGCGGCACCACGACGTATGGCACCGTGGAACTCCGCCCTATGCTGATGCTCCCGAAGGATAGAGGCGAACCCGATAGCGAGCTGCGCCCGGTTAAGACAATCCCCGGTCACTTCAGCGCCGTGTACACCGCTACAGCCGCCGACGTGTGCCGGATATTCGGCGACGAAGCCCTCGATCCCAGGTACTTCCACGTCGGCACTCCGCTGGATATGGATACGCCCGTCTGCCTGAATCTCGAGCGGTTTATCGAGCGGAGCAATGGAATCTTCGGCAAGTCCGGCACCGGCAAGACTTTCCTGACCAGGATAGTCCTCTGCGGCATTATAAAGAATAATAAGGCGGTGAACCTCGTCTTCGACATGCACAGCGAATACGGATGGAAGGGAACAGTCGAAGGCGAGCGAGCCGAAGTCCGCGGGCTGAAGCAGTACTTCGGCGACCGGGTTGCGGTCTTCTCCCTCGATCCCGAATCGTCGAGGCGGCGCGACGCGCCCATTGACTTCGAGGTGCAAATCCCGTACAGCCAGGTCACCGTGGATGACGTCGTCCTCCTGCAGAACGAGCTGAACCTGTCCCCCACGGCTGTCGAGACGGGCTATGCGCTCGTGAGCAGATTCGGCGAGCAGCGCTGGCTGAGCCAACTCTTGGGGATGGACGCGGACACGATGGCTGAGTTCTGCGAGAGTAACAATGTGCATCAGGCCGCCCTATCGGCCCTCCAGCGGAAACTGAGGGTGCTGGCGGAAAGCTGCAGGTCGTTCCTCAAGGACGATGCCGAGATCGAGGTTGACGATGCCGTTAAGCAGATCATGAGCTACCTCGAAAGCGGAAAGAATGTCGTTCTGGAGTTCGGGCAGCACAAACAGCCGCTCCGGTATATGCTCGTAGCCAATATCCTGACCAGGCGTATACACGAGTGCTATGTGAAGAAGACGGAGGAATCCCTTGGGGGTGACAAGCCCAAGCCTCGGCCGCTTGTCATCACAATCGAGGAGGCGCACAAGTTCCTCAGCCCGGCGCTTGCGAATCAGAGCATTTTTGGAACAATCGCCCGCGAGATGCGTAAGTATAATGTGACGCTGCTCGTGGTGGATCAGCGGCCTTCGGGCATAGACTCGGAAATCCTCTCGCAGGTCGGCACAAAGATTACCTACTTGCTGAGCGACGAGCAAGACATTAAGGCGGTACTCACAGGGGTGAGCAATGCTTCCGGCCTGCACGGCGTCCTCGCGAGTCTCGACAGCAAGCAGCAGGCGCTCGTCTTGGGCCACGCGGTGCCGATGCCCGTTGTAATCCAAACAAGAGATTATGATGACGAGGATTTCCGGCTCAGCATGATGCGGGCCGACAGGCCGGACGAGCTGATCGAGCGCGATAGGGAACGCGATTTTTCATAGAACAGGCAGGCCCCTTGAACAGAGCTTTAACAATATTCTGCATTCTCGCCATTACACTCGCCAGTATCCCGGCTATACCGAGCGAGGCCGTTCAGGAGCGCGCGCATATCCGATACATGGATGCCGATCTCTGGGCGGACACAATTACCGGAGCCCTGGAGGAGGATGTCGAGGCTTCCGGGAACGTCCTTTTCAGGCAGGCAGACGGCCGCACACTCACCGGCGATAGCTTCACTTACAACTTCGAGACCCGCACAGGCCTGGCGCGGAATGCCTCTTTAGCTGTGGATAATATCTACTTCCGTGGCAAGGAACTCAAGGCCGAGCCGGGGCGTTACACCATTCTAAATTCGAGATTCACGACCTGCGATAAGGAGAACCCCCATTACTGCCTATCTGCGCGCGAGTTGGAGATCGAGCCGGGCAAGAGTTTTGTCGCCCGCGATATTTCCATGCGTCTGCTAGGAAGCAGGATTCTCACGATTCCCAAGTACACCGCCGATCTCGGCCCGGGAGCACAGCGCGGTATGAAGCTCCCCACCATCGGCATTAGCGGCGAGTATGGAGCGTATACAGCTTATGAGTTCGATATCTCCGATAAGCCGCGCACAATCGGCGGCCTGGACATCAGGCTGTCCACGAGGCAGGCATTTGAGGGAGGTATTTTATACGACCAACTGGCGGGACGACCGGTCTTTGCGCGACTGACCCACCGACAACCCTTCTATGGGGGCGGGCGGCCTGATCTGTTGCTCTCCAGGCTGCCGGAGTTGGGCATTCGATTCTGTTCCGGCAGGGCGGCGCAGTCCTACGCCTTGCTGCGGTCGCCCCTCGATTTGTCGGGTGCGACTATTTCTCCACTCCAGCCCGTCAGGCCTGAAAGAAAGCTGAATGTGATCGCCGAGATTGGAGTGGGGAGGTTCACCGAAGAGCCGGATCGCGTCTCCTCCGCCCGCGCAGACCTCCGCGCTGTTGCTTGGCTTAAACCGGTTGCTCTCGACAGTCGGACTGTCTTTTCGCCCGGCGTTTCGGCGCGGTTCTCTCATTATGGGACCGGCGACGCGTACGATGCTTTTGCGCTGAGGCTTGCCGTCGCGCGGCGGATGGGAGCGAACTCCTTCGTCTCGCTGTCCTACATCACGAATTCCGTGCACGGCGGCACGCCGTTTCAGTTTGACAAAGTCGAGCTTCGAGAGGAAATAGCAGGGAAGCTCAGAGTCCCACTCGGTGACTTGACGTTGGAACTCGGCGGCAGATACGATATCCGAAATCCCGGCCTGTTCGATACGGAAATCTCGGTGGCGCAGAAATTCCACTGCCTCGAGCCGAAGATTACCTGGCGCAGCCGGTTCAAAGAGTTCTCATTCGGCATAGGCTTGGTCGGGTTCTAATAACGAAAGCAGCCCGCCCATACGAGCGAGCTGCACACATAAGGCCCGGGACCGGCTGGCGCTACTTAATCGCCATGCTCCCCCTTATCCCGGCCGGCGAATTCGCTCTCTGTGTCACCTTCCTCTTCGTATTTGGAGTATGCCGCCTCTATACGTTGCGCTGCGCCTTCCCAGTCCAGCTTCCCGAACTGGTTCTGCTCCTGCTCCTGGAATATGTGTCCATGCACCGGGCAAAATAGGGACCGGGTGCTGAACATGCTCTGCCGCACTACGCTTAAGAACTGGTCGCAGTCCTCATGCGGACACTGCGGAGTCTCGTTCCGGCGGAATGCCGCCTCAGCAGCTTTGATGAGTTCCTTGGCATACGTGTCCCTTGTCATAGCTGATCCACAAACCCCCATCTCGGCCTAGCATGGTTATTAATCTCTCGACTTGTGCGGGCTTCATGGCCGAGTCACCTTATTCTTATGCCTCGCGGTTGGCCTCATTATAGCACAAACGCGAGTCGAACGCAAGTTCGATTTTGCGCAATCGCGGCAAAGCTCCGTGCGCCTCGCTTTGACAACCGGCCTACACTCTGGTACAATCCCCCAAGAGCCTCAATCCGGTTGACGTTTCAGGCAAACTTCAGAGGAAGCTTCAAGACAGAGGTTCGTGACGCCGCCAAACGACGAACGAAGAGCCTGAAGGGATGAAGCGGCCAACAGCCGGCTGGAGCGTACACGCGTGCCGCTGCCCTTGTCACTGGGTGCCTTAGCACAAGGAGCCTAAGATGATGACCACCAACTGTCAAGCTCTCTATCTCGACCTGATGAAAAAAGTTCTTTCCTTCTCCTTATGGCCCGAACCGCCTATCCCAGTTGAAACCGTCATTTCCAAGCGCTCAGCCGCTAAGCGAGCTTTGGTTTGGATACTCTTGCGATTGCTGTCACGCACCAACTTGGAGCTAGCTCAAAAGCGGCTCATTTCGACGGATGAAAGAGAGGATGGGCGCGTCTGGCCCGCATATGCTGATACGATGATCGGCCTGAAGCGCCTTGATAACCTTCAATATTGTATCGAGTCGGTCATCAAGGATGGCATACAAGGCGATCTCATCGAGACAGGGGTGTGGCGAGGTGGCGCGTGCATTTTCATGCGCGCAGTCCTGGCCGCGTATGGAATTAAGGATCGCCGCGTGATTGTCGCAGATTCCTTCCAAGGCCTGCCCAAGCCCGATTGCGAGAAATGGCCTGCAGACTATCGCGATTTGCATCATGCCAATCCATACTTAGCGGCCACGGAGGATGTCGTCAGGAATAACTTTAGAAAATACGGCCTTCTTGACGAACAGGTATTCTTCCTGAAGGGATGGTTCGAAGACACCCTTCCAAATGCCCCGATTGACAGACTTTCCATTCTTCGACTTGACGGGGATATGTACGGGTCAACTATGGTGGCTCTTAATAGCCTGTATCCGAAGCTCTCTAACGGTGGGTATTGCATAATTGACGATTACGCGCTTCGTGGATGCAGAATGGCGGTAGACGATTACAGGTCTCAGCATTCGATAACTTCCGAAATGGAAGAGGTTGATTGGACGGCTAGATTTTGGCGAAAGGAATAGGGGCGCCGACGTAAAAGGATAGGCCCCAGGTCCGCAGAATCGCCGACGGCCTGACCTTAGCCTCTGAGCCTGTCCAGGAAGAAGCCGAAAAACCGGTTGGCTTCCACCGTGGTGCATATCCGCGCGTTCGGAGGCTCGGAGGTGAGGGGACGAGGGCGCAGGTCGCATACGGTCATACCCGTCGTGATGCCGGCGGCGGTTTCTATCTGCACGAATCCTTCCTGCACGCCGCAGAACGTCGGATCAATCGCAACACCCACCGCCAGGGGATCGTGGAGATAGCAGCCGGGAAAGCTCTCGGTCCTCATGTGGTATCTCACGTACCCGCAGGTGACATCGCTGACGAACCTCGATAGCTTTGTCCCCAGCGGGCGAATTTCCTTAACGATATGCCCCATCTCCAGGCAGACCTGCTCGGTCACGTCGAGCGGCACGAACGTCAGCGGGATTCCCGAATCCAGGACGACCTGCGCGGCATGGGGATCCACGAAAATGTTAAATTCGGCCACCGGCGTAGTGTTGCCGTAAGCGCGGAATGCCCCACCCATGCAGATGACCTCCTTGAAGCCCGTCATGCGGTTCGGATGTTCGAGGATCGCCTTGGCGACGTTCGTAAGTGGCCCGATCGTTATCAGGGAAATATCGCCGGCATGCCTGTCCGCCAGATCCGCGAGAAGCTCGAATGCAGGCACAGGTATCGGCGAACCAGCGGGTTTCGCGTATTTCAGAGCGCCCGTCTCCTCCATTAGCGAGTGAAGGCCGCCCAGTCCGTCGGCGCCATGCACCTCCGGCGCGGTAACCAAGGGCTTGACCAGGGGATCCGCTTCTCCCTTCGCGACCGGCGGCGCCTCCATCTCGAGCACGTCGAGCACGCGGAGTACGTTGTCGGTGCACAGGTCAACGTGGACATTGCCGCTCACCGTGGTTATCGCCTCGACGCGCAGCTCCGGCGACCGGAGAGCAAGTATAAGCGCCAGGGCGTCGTCCACCCCGGCATCTGTGTCTATTACCACGCGCTTCATGACGTTTGCTCCCCAATTGGGGATTCGCTCCGCGCCGGACTTTTCCTTTAACAGGCCCATCCGAAGCCGGCATTGACGCCTTGCGGAAGGTTTAGCGCGAGGAATAAGCATGGCAACTATACCCTCGCACGAAATATGTGGACACCTGGTGGAAAAATATTACTAGAAAGTCCATCAAAAGGCTCTTGACAGAAGGAATTGCTGAACCTATAATTTATAAACAGTAGGAACAACAAAGCGGCAGATTTGCGATAGGACCTCCAAACCATCGAGGATAGGAAAGGGGTACGGGATGCGATTGATACGATTGCCGAAGGTGCGCATCCCCGGTTTCACAATCGTTGCAGTGGCTGTCCTCACCTCATGCGCGTTTGTGGGTTTGCCGTCTTACGTCGCTGGAGCCACCAGCGTTTCCCCGAAGGCTTCGCAGGACACCGAGAAGATCGCCCTCGATCCGGAGGCGGCCCGCCAGGTCAAGCTGGAGAGGGCGGCCAATTCTCTGAAGGCTCGCCGGTATCAGCAGGCTGTCAGCTTCGCAAGAGACCTCCTTGTCACTACTACCGATCCAGGGGAGCTGATGCAGGAGGAGGATATCCTCATCCAGGCCACCCGCCATTCCGCCGGATCCAAAGCAGCTCTCGATGAGGCGAAACATTTGCTTGCGCTGGTCAAATTCAAACGGCCGAACAGCACGCAGGAGCTGGAGTTCTTAAGCAAGAAGATTGCCGTTTTGAAAGGCGAAGAGGAGACATATCGGAAGGCGCTGGCGGAGCAGCGGGAGATCATGCGCAGGCATTCAGGCACCGCACTAGCGGCCGAGGCGGCGTATCGCATCGCCAGGCTTGCCTGTTTCTACGGGACAAATGATGAGGCGCTTGACGCGCTAAAGCAAGTAATCACGAAGTATTCGAAGCTCAAGGAGCAAATCGGGTATGAACCCAATGGGTCCGTCATAGGAGAGGCGGTGACCACTGTCAGGACGCTGTGCCTGGTGCGCAGCGGGGCTAAGGAGGCCGTCCGCCAGCTAGAGGCTATAGCCGCCTCGCATGTGCTGGACGAGGCAGGAGCGCATGCCTACCTGTGCATCGGAGAGGTCTATCGGAGTCAAGGTAAGACGGAGCTTGCCGAGAAAGCCTTTTTGATGGTAGACAGGTTATACGGCACAAGTCCTGTGCGTAACAGAGCCATGCATGTGGCAGCCGATATGTACGACAACATAGCTACTATGTATGAGAATCAGAGGGACTACAATGATGCGATTGCCGCATGGAAGAAGGCATACAGGTACTACCCCGACGAGCCCAAGAAGTACGAAACTGCATACGTGATTGGCTTCTTCCTGAACGCTGAGGTCCACCAATGTGACGAAGCGCATTACTATCTTAACCTGGTGGCAGGAACAACGCCTCCAGCACTTGCAAACCTGCGTGAGGAGGCCGCTTACCTAGACGGGCTAATATATTTTGAGAACAGCAACCATACCAAAGCACTTGAGGTTCTGCAGGATTTGCAGCTCTCTTGTAAGGACGAGGAGCGAAAACAGGAGATTCGGCGGATGATAAGTATGTTATTGGCTCATGAAGCCGTGCTGCAGGAGCGCGGTATCGAGGTAGATAGATAGTAGCCGTTGACCGGTGGCAGTAGTACAGCGAAGAGAACATATGCGGCGTTGACGGAATGCCTCAATTCGCCGTGGCGAATTACAAGGTTGGTAGGGGGAATGAGAATATGGCCATAAATGACTGCTAGGCTGAGCGCGGGATACTTGACTGTAAACACCAATTATACTAGAATTAAGGAGGGTAAGGATGAAACGCAGAATTGCGAGTATCTGCTTGACGACTCTGATGGTTATTATATCGGCCGGGATTGCTTCTGGTTGTTGCCAGGAGAACTGGACGGCTGAAAAACGTGACTCGCACAGCGGATGTACAGCCGGGCCCATAGACGCGGGCGTGCCCAGTTACGCTGGTAGCACCTTGTACAGACATCACAATGCGCCCTACACAAAGCCTGACGACTCCGACGTTGACTGTCACCGAAAGACAGACTGCTCGTACAATGATGAATCGGAGACCCAGTTCACCTGTGATTGGAAGATTCAAGTGTATTCCGGTGGGCAATGGCAAGACTGTGAGTATCAGGCTATCTCTGGGGATTGTACCGGTGCTAACTGGGATACCACAGGCTACAAACCTGGTCTTGAATATCGAGCAAAGTCTTTCACGAACGATACCAGTGGCGATGGGCCGTATGGCGATGATGCAGGAGTTTATCACTACTCTGGATCCGTACAACTGAAAGCACCCGAGGTAACCCATTACACAAAACGGGCCGGTTGGCCGCAGTGCGATATCAATGGGCTGACACTTGCGTTCAAGGACGGCGCATTGGCCTACCGATATGACTGGGATTGTTCCTGCTGCAAAGACCTGGAGCACCTCGACAAGGTCACGATTCGAGAGAATGTGACTTACGATGGCTACACTAGCGGCACGCCTCCCATGCACGATTCGTCACACGATGGTAGTAACTGCTTTACAAACCAGATTGAAGACCCGACTTTGCGAGGAAAAGTCGCAACGAGCGGCTGGTGGTCCGACACCCACGAAATGCTTGGGGTTTTTGGTGTTTGGGCCTCGTACTGCCAAGGTAGCCAACTATACCAGTGGGCCAGCGGTTGGCCTGAGGCACCACCTGTCAACGGAGGCGACGAGTTCGGGTGGACGACTATTGAAGAACATACGATTCGCCGCTATGTGGAGGAATACCAAAGTGGCCACTGGCGGTATAGAATTATGAAAGACAATGACGGATGTACTCACAACTACAACTAGGACTTGTGGTGGAGACAGGTTCACCTGCGGGAGAATTCACTTCTAAGTTGTTTTGCAAGAGAGGAGAATAATGACGATGCATAGTAACAAGGTTCTTCAAGGATGCGGCTCTCGGTCTCGCAAGCATGGGAGGCGAGCATTTCGCTTCACGTTATGCTTGTTTAGCATTGTCGGCGTTTTGTACTTGGGTACGGCGTGGTCTGGCGGCGACGGGGTACCAACAATGCCCGGCGACATTGCTCTGCGGTTAACTTTGTTTACACAGAACGGTGCTATAACGGCTGGAGAGCCGCTGATAGCGAAAATCGAGCTGACCAATAAATCCGAGAAGGAAGTAGAACTTTCTCTCGGCAACAACCGGCATCCGACCACATACATGGAAGTGCGCAGCCAGAATGGGCAAATTGTTGCATGTACGCCGAGACCAGATCCTCACGCTGATGAGGTGGCATTTGGGTGTACTCTGAAGCCCGGCGATAGTCACACGAAGTTTTGGGTGATTTCGGCTTTGTACCAGTTCAAAGAGCCGGGCGTTTATACAGTGCGCGTTCAGCAACTGAAACCCTCCGAAGGCCTCCCTGTGCTGGCCGAGGATACGGCCATGGTTCGCGTCACGCCATTCGACGCAGCTAAACTGGAAGCGCGGTGCGAAGAGGTCTTTCAACCCCTACGCACGGGCACATCACATCGCACTGATTTGCCAATGGCTGTTCGCACTAAAGCGCTGTATTCGGTACGGTACGAAGCAGCCTTGCCCTACCTGGAGTGGATAGCCGTGGAATGGGATGGCCAGTATGCTTGTCTTGCTATGCGGCGTATAGCAACGGAACGTGCGATTAGTATACTGTCCTCACTGGCAGCAAGAGAGGATGGATCGGGAAAAGCTGCACGTAACGCCCTTAAGATGCCGCTTGAAATAACGGACGTGATGTGGGAGATGAACGATTATTGACAGCATGAGGTGTGCCAGGGACATATCCGATAGCGTGTGATGACTAGCACTCTGCAAGCAACAAAGGTTACTGGGGCAGCAGGCGATGTCGGAAGTGCAAGTCGCGGGCTGCCCGCCGATTTTTCATGCATCAACCGAGGCCGCAGGTATTCAATGGGGACGGGCTTCTTTTCATGCCCATCTGGTACCGGATAGTCTAACGTGACAAAATGTCCGATATGAGAACTCGTCGGAGGTAGATGATATGCTACAAGTCGGTAAGGTCGTCTGCATTGCAAAGGCTATGGCGGTCTATACGCTTATAAGTTGTGTGCTGCTTGAGAAACAAGTTTCTTCTAGTGCTTCAGCCGGATCCGTCGGCACGGCAGTCGTTATTAACATGCAGAGGGCGCCGAAGATCAGTCTCCCCAGTGTCAGCAATCTAAACACAAACCTCGGCAGTATTGCACAGGCATATCGGGCGGCAGGGTTGAAGGTTGCTACGGACCCAACCGGGAGATGTCTGGCGGTTACCGATACAGCGCATATTACGGATAGTGAATTGCTTACTGGGAACCTCCAAGACGGCGCTCTTGCGGCAGGGATAGTTCAGCGCGTAACGAAGAAGCAAGTCACCCATCGGAACAAGGGCTTCTTGCGTCTCGAGGAGCTATCCGATGTGCAGCGGGCGGCGGCACTCCGAATTGCGCAGCGGCACGGCTTGGCTAACACACAAGGCCAGCCTGTGGATGCGGGGGCCCGCCTTGTGGTAGGCATTTGGCCCTCGTGGATCGCCCATATAGCCAGCCACAAAAGCGGGGTGACGATTTGCCGCAAGCTCGATGCAGGGTTTCGTCCTCCCAGTCCGGTTCTTATCACCGTGCCGCCGCTTACCGGTTCGGTGATATGGTATTCCTGGCCTTACTCCACGGCAGAGTGGGGTGAGCAGACGGTCAGCATTGACGCCGGAACATACGCCCTGGGTGATCTGCTGGACAAACTGTCAGCGGCTGGTGGACTGAAGATCAGGACCCACTCAGACATGGTGAACAGACGCGTGGCTGTGCTCGCGGTGAACGTACCGGTCAGAGCACTATTGTGGACGATCGAGGTCGCCTGCGGAGTGCAAGTATGGAGACCGTCATCTTCCGCCGTGGTGATGGTCTCTGATTTTCTGCAGGGGCCTAAGATGAGGAGCAACGTACTGCGGGCGCAGCCTGGTCTGGGGTATTTCGTCTGCGGTAACTCGGAGGCATCTCGAGAACTGCTGTCATCGCTCTATGAGGGAAGAGATGTGGCCAACTGGATAGGTTGGAGTTTTTCTGACCTCCCCTTGCTTTACCATAACATAATAAAGGAGCAGTGGCCACGGGCTTATAAAACGTGGGCTGAAGAAGAGTGCGGAAGAGTTCTGGATGCGTCCATGAGGGGTCCAGCCCCTCCGCTGGACCCCTCCACATGGGTGCTCTGGACAAAGGCCTTATCGGTCTGTGTGGAGTCACAGCATAGTGATGGCGGCGGAGGTGTAGAGATTCTCCTGCCCGTCTTCGATTAATCTCCCAACATAGTAGCATTGACGACTGTATACAATGTCGAAGCAAATGCCTACCGATATCCTCGTGAAGGCTGCTGAAAACCTAGCCGGACCCTAACTGGGCGATGGAAGCTGATGCGCCGAACCACATGGATATTATCGCATTACCATGGCGCGCTCCTCTCCAGACCTCCTTCGCCTGTCCACATAGGCTGCCCACTTTCGATGCGCCGGCGTGGTCCGAAAGAGCAGCTACGGTAGAACCAAAATACAGAAAGAGGTGCAAAATTGAAATCCTGTGCAAAAGTCTCAGTGTTTTGTCTCTTGTGTGTGAGTCTGGCCCGCGCTTCTCATGCAGCGCCCGATAGTGATCAGGCTTACAAAGATCTAATGAAGCTGAGAGCCGAATGTATAGGGCTGAGCGCGATGGGGAAGGATGATGAGGCTCTTCAGGTGAGGAGACGGATACTGGAGGAGTTTCCGCAGTTTCCTGCAGAGTGCACACTCACCCAGTATGAAATCGCCCACTACTACCTCAAGAAGAGACACCAGATCGAGCAGGCAATGGTGGAGTATGCCGCTCTGGTTGAGAAATATCCGAAGGAAGAACCCGCCGCGGAGGCATCCTGGAAACTCGCTCTCCACAATCTGTCCTTCCACAAACTCGATGCGGTCAAGCGATACCTGCAGAATATTGTAGATAACCATCCCGGGTTCAAAGCGAGAGATCGGATTGGGTGTCTGCCAACCATCGAAGACAAGTTCGAGATGTGGCGGATACTCGTGAGCCTGCTTCCACAGGACTCTAAAGAGCGTCTTTCACTTCAGCGGGACATGGGGGTATCGCTGCAAGAAGCGGGGATGTACGAGCAGGCCGCCAGGGAGTTCACGATTCTCGCTGAGACGTGCGCCGACCCCAACTACGTTGCGGAGGGACTGTGGCGGCAGGCGTTTTGCAACTTCAATCTCATGCGCTATAGGGATGCAAAGAAAGCTCTGGAGACGATATTCGCTAAATACCCTACGTGCTTTCTGAAGGACGAGGCCAGAAAACTGTACGGCCAGGTATTGATTTACGACTCCGGGCCGGATAAGGCAATCGAATATCTCCAGAGAATCGCCGATGATACTGCAAAGACTGCGAGTCTGCGCGCCCATGCCCTGACCGCGATAGGCCGCATCAAGGGCGATAAAGGCGATCTGGCTGGCGCGGTTCAATCGTTTGACCTGTGCAGCGCTCAATATCCTGAGAGCGCCGTCATGGCTATGTACTACAAATGCGAGCTGCTCGCCCGCAAGAGGAAGATCGAAGAGGCTGTGAAGGTCCAGGAGGAGCTGGCCAAGCTGTACCCGGTATGGGGATTAATCGGGCTTGGGCATATCGAAAGCGCCAGGAATCAGCATGAGGAGGCATACAGGCGCTTCCGAGAGGCTGCCGAGAAAGCTCGTGGCAAGAAGAACAAACCAGCGCAAATTGAAGCGTTGCTGGGAATGTATTTCGAGAAGCTGGCGGTTGGAGGCGTCCGGGCGGCGGGCAAGTTAAAGCGGGAACTCCTTCGTACTGCGCCTAGACTGGCCAGAACGCGCGCCATAATACTGTCGTGGGAGCTGGAACAGGCCACCCGCCAGCCGGAAGGGAGGTAGATTAACGCACTGTTGGAATAAGGTTTTGCGACATGCCGTATGCAGCCATGGGCTGCACGTGAGACATGGCGGCAACGCGCAGGAACAACAAGCGCATATGTGACTCTTCAGGGCCGCCGACGTTGTGAATATACCAAGGAGGTGTAATTGATAATGAGATGTGGTAGGATAATTGTAGGTGTCATGCTCATCTTCGGTGTCTGCGGGGTGCTCGCACAAGGGTGGTGCTGTCCGCCCCCTCCGCCCCCTCCGCCCCCACCACCTCCCCCGCCGCCCGGGACGCTGCTGACCCTCGAAATGGATTGGATGTCGAGCGACTGTGGTAGCAGCCACCAACTCACCGAAAATGGGCTCGCGGATGTGTGGGACGATGTAGGGTATACGCTGCAGATCGATCCGGACCATGACACAGATTGCACGTATCATGAGTTTATACGCGACCAATATCCTACAGACGTTGAACTCCAGTGCTACTTTCTTTTAACTTACGAGAATCAGGACTGCACGCTCTACCTCTGTGGAATGCACCGCTATAAAAACGTGCAACCCGAAATGGTAGCAGGTTATATGTGTAACAAAACTTGGGGCTGTGTGTTTGTACATTTCGGTGGGATTTCTCATGATGATGCGTGGAAAAAGCGCATCGAACTTCATGAAACAGCATCCCACGATGGTGACGTAGGTCCGCCTATTGGGCATTGTAAGCAGAATCTTGATACGTGTCCGTGTGACAAGCATCTCCACACAGGCAACGAAGCGTTCTGTGACGACGAGAGCCAATCTACCAATAAAGACAGCGCATATTGCGCACCTCGGCTTCGGTGGTACAGAAAGAATTAAAGGAGGTTAGCAATGAGAAGGTTTTCGCTTTGCTTAAGATGTACATGTGCTATATCTGCATGCATTGCCAGTATGTTAATACCCATTGCTGCGTGGGCAGGTCTTGTGCTCACCATAGATACTCCTAAGTTGGATTATCTATTGGATGAGTGCATTTATATTACCGTTACAATGAAGAACACCGGCTCTCAGAGTGCTGAGGTGGTGAACTTGCTCACACCAGATATGGGGATCGTATCTTTTGAGATCACTCCACCTGGTGATGGTTCCCGCTTGTATAACAGTTGTGGCAAGGCTACATTAGACATCTCATCGATTGCCAAATCAGTGGTACGACTTGCCCCTGGCGACAAATACAGCGCGAGTGTCGATCTTTCTCACGAGCCCGGCGATAAGAATCCTCGCAGGCTTACCCCACTGCTGTCTCGGTCGGGACAATATCTGATCCGCGCTACATACGCTACGCATAAAGATTGGGGCGTTGACCCACTAATTATAGGTTCTAATGAGCTTCGAATAGTCGTTAGCGAACCACAGGGTGCCGACCGAGCTACTTACGACCTGCTGCATTGTAGCCCATCTTCCAAGGTCTACGGCCCATGGAGCTTGGCTGGCCAGCAGACAACTTGTTTTACGGAACTCTTGACTAGGTTCCCTCAGAGCCGTTATGCGGTGTACGCTCGGTTCTACCTTGCGTGTTGGTACAATCTTGTCTCAGGAGAGGTCTACGAGCGGGGTACACCTGAGATGAGAGAGGCATCGAAGGCAGCAGCAGTACTATTCTCATCGGTAGCCAAAGCCACCGGCGAAACTCCGCTCGGCGTGCTTGGTATGATGTGTGCTGGGAGAAACTACGCCAAAGCTGGGGACTTGGACCTTGGACGGAGTTTGCTCGAGAAAGCTTTCTGCTCTCCCGTTGCGACGGATGAGGACCGAATTCAAGCGTTGTCATGGTTGCACCTTCTCGAGAGTGGATACTGGCAAACCGGGCACTCGGTGAATGCAGATACCAGACAAAGTCTGTCCTTGCGCCGCTTTGCTAAAGCATTAGGTTTCTCGGTGGACTGGGATCCCGCTACAAAGGAAGCAACGGTGTCTGGCTACAGGTTTCGTAGCACATTCCGACCGCAGGTTGGAACGATGAGCATCGACGGTGCCAATTGGAGCAAAGTTGCTGCTTCATTAGTAGATGCACAGATTTGCGTTTCGCCCTCGGTTGTCGCCACTTTGATGGTGGAACGTTGGGGTGAGGGGGTCGCGAATACCCTATCCAGCTTGCTGGCAAAGGCCCCTGAGACCAGGAAAGACTAATCCTGGAATCAGTGCAGGCCATATTTTGACCGAGGCCCACTTGGGCCTCGGTTTTTCTATTATTCCACCACCGGCGGCAAGTGGAACGGGCCGGGGATTGGTTGCCTGGCCCGTCTGCGCTGCATTACAATATCCGTATGCAGCCGGGGTCTGCACATGGGACACGGCGTCGGCGTGCGGGAAAACCAAAATGCCGACGCCGGGCCATCACCGTCTGGAAATGCCTGAACTTCGCGGAATTTCTTGACAGCAACTGAAACTTTTTATACCATAAAACGTGTAAATGAATAAAGCGGTAGGCTTACGCCTGTATAAGATAACCGGCCGGACTGAGAAAGAGGACGGCCGAACATCTCGGGCGTTAGAAGTAACAAAAGACCAGGGGAGGCGCTCTTAGCAAAGTGGTCGATACCACAGGAGTAACCTAGCCTATCCCCTGATAGCTCTTGAGCTATTTTGCCACGAGCTAACGTGTCTCGGTCCCGGGTTCAGTTCAAAGTACCGCCAGTATTACTCGATTGGAGACTGCGAATTGGCGAAAAAATGCATGTACGAGATGTTTATAGGCAATATCAGTTGCTCAGACGCCTATCTCTGGTGTATTCGTTTCGATGGTTGGGACGGTTGTGCGTGCGAGTTTGAGTAAAATACCGCTGGGAGGAAAGAAATGCAAACGTATCTGCGGTTGAAATCTGTAACCTTGATGTTGTTCGGCGTTGCGGGCATGCTCTATGCCAGTTCCACGGTCTCGGGCAGTCCCTCGCCCGCGTTGGAAGTGGCTCTTGCTGCTCGGCTGTCTGCCCTACCTGCAAAGGAATCAGTCTCGTCGTGGGATCGGATGAAGCAGGTCTTGCAACAGGCGAGGGAAGCTTGCCCGAAGTCACCTATAAAGGCGGGGTTTGAGTACGAAGGGCCGAACAAGCCCTTACAGTGGCTTACCATTGAGCTTCCCGCTGGTACGTTGGGTGAGCAGTTGGACAAGCTATCCGCGGCTGCCGGCTATATTTGGCAGGCAAATGGCGACTGGATCAACTTCGTACCGAAGGCCAAGGCAACTGATCCGGATTACGTTATGAACCTGCGTATACCAGGTAAGGTGGTTCTGAGCCGCGAGCCTGACGAAAGCACATCCGTGAAGGAGTGGTTTGCGGCTCATCGGATCGTCTCGACCAGGATTGTAAAGTACCTTCAACTGAAGTCCCGTTCTGGTCAGCCCCAGATGGTTAGCGAGGCGCCGTTAGGCCCCGACCCGATTGTGCTCGACAATCCAACATTGCGTGAGTATTGGAACGCCCACTCGACGCTTTATGGCGAGGACCTGTATGCAGTGCAGATCAGCATAGTTCCGTCGTCAGACGGCAGTGCTCCCTATATCTCTTGTCTTACGTCGGCAGGAAATTTGCCGCCTGTAAGAACGGAGGCGCAAGTGCCTGACCGGTGAGCTGAGGAACGGTATACGCGAGCGGCCGCACATGAAAAGGGCCGGGCATTCGATGCCCGGCCCTTTCTGCGTTGAATCCCAGTTGTGCGGGTCTCAGACCCAGCCGCGGAGCTTCATGGCCTCGGCCACGCGCTGCACCGCCACCATGTACGCCGCCGTGCGCATGTCCACCTTGTGCTCCAGAGACATCGCCAGCACGTCGTTGAACGCCTTCGTCATCTTCTTGTCCAGCTTCTCGTGGACCTCCGCTTCATCCCAGTAGTACGAGTGGAGGTTCTGCACCCACTCGAAGTAGGACACAGTAACGCCGCCCGCGTTGCAGAGGAAGTCTGGGATCACAAAGCGGCCGTTCTTGTAAAGAATATCATCCGCCTCAGGCGTCGTCGGCCCGTTCGCCAGCTCGGCGACGATCCTGGCTTTGATATTCGCGGCATTCTCCTCAGTTATGACGTTCTCCAGGGCGGACGGGAAGAGCACATCCACATTCAGCTCGACCAGCGCCTCATTGGAGATGGGCTCCGAGCCGGGGAAGTTCACGACTGAGCCGGTCTTGCTCTTGTGATCCAGGACTGCGTCCGCGTCGAGACCCTGGGGCATCAGAATCCCGCCTTGGGAATCGCTGACGGCGATGACCTTCGAGCTGAACATCTGCTGCACCAGCAAAGCCGCGTAGTAGCCGGCATTTCCATAGCCCTGAACCGCCACCGTCGCCTTTGATAGATCAACTTTCAGGTGCTTGGCGGCCTCGCGGATAGTGTGCATACCCCCACGAGCGGTTGCATCGCCTCGCCCTGCTGAGCCGCCGAGCGGAATCGGCTTGCCCGTGATGACACCCGGACAGTAGCAGCCGCGCAGCTTGCTGAACTCGTCCATCATCCAGGCCATCGTCTGCGGGTTCGTATAAACATCCGGAGCAGGAATGTCCCTTTCCGGCCCGATTATCCGGCAGACCGCGTCAACGTAGGCCCTGCTGAGCCTCTCCAACTCGGCCTGGGACATCTCCTTCGGGTTGCAGATGACGCCGCCCTTGCCTCCGCCGAGCGGAATATCAACAACCGCGCACTTCCACGTCATCCACGCGGCCAGCGCCCGGACCGTGTCAATCGTTTCGTCGGGGTGGAACCGGATTCCGCCCTTGTTCGGACCGCGGGCATCGTTGTACTGCACCCTGAAGCCTTTGAACACCTTCACTTCGCCGTTGTCCATCTTCACAGGCAGGCTTACGTGCAGCTCCCGCATAGGCTCGCGAAGAATCGCATGAATCCCCGGGTCCAGGTCCAGTTTCTTTGCCGCACGGCCGAGTTGAGCTTGTGCAATCTCGAACGGGTTGCGAGTTGTCATTTAAGTACCTCCCATCTAGTGCCTTGTTAAGTTAGTTATGCGTGATTATCTCAGGGTAGAGTCTTCTGAGTTTGATTCGTGCATCGGCTGTCGTGAAGTGCCACCGCACGGTCGTATTAGCCTGGTTACGCTTATCCTGCCA
>Ga0315289_10001302_pt1 | contig 38880 bp, 36 predicted proteins | sample YL17G11_40_MG_FD_203452 | JGI IMG/M metagenome (GOLD analysis project Ga0315289, IMG submission 203452) | Sediment microbial communities from Yellowstone Lake, YNP, Wyoming, USA - YL17G11_40 | ecosystem: Environmental > Aquatic > Freshwater > Lake > Sediment | place: USA: Wyoming | collected... | reverse complement strand
TTACCTTTCCCATCAAATCCTCTGACCTGCCAGTAATAAGTGCCTGGTGAAAGTGGCACTGGAGATTTATACGTTATAACTCCAGCGCCAGTAGCTACTCCAACGTACACTGGATAACCAGAAATTGGACAACTCATAGGTAGAGCACAATCTCTGGCAAGGTATAGCCAACATTGCACAGGATCCCCGTCGTCATCCATTGCCTGAAAAAACATTGTTGGTTGGGTGTCCAAAAAGCTTATACCATCTATCGGGTAATGCAACACTATATACGGAAGATGGTTTTGGGCCTTTACAGCAGAAATCAAACAAAGGCTCATAAGCAACATAAAAACTAATACACGCCTTTTCATGATTCACTCCTTTCTCTAAAAAAGTTTAAAAACTACAAAGCTGATTAACTGATTAACCAAGTTACTAATCAATAAACTGACCTCCTTGTAAAATGTTATTGACTAACTAATATCTTTTCCACCTCCTTTAAGTGGTTTTAAAGAGTGATTTTTGATTATTTATTGTCAATGTTCCATTTATTACTTCATTTTTAGCATAGTTTGTTTATTATAAGAAAACTAAGGAAAAAGTCAAGATAAATTGATATTTAAAAAACTCCAACCCTGTCTTTGTTGGTTGGAGTCTCGAGAGAAGAAAGTCCACCTACTAAGCTTACCTCATCCCCGATTACGCTGACCTTGGTTATGCCAGCCTTCTTTTCCTCTTGACCAGTCTTTGCCTTCTCTTTTTCTTGATACAACTGGCTTTTGATTTCGGAGTTTATCATCATAAAACCATCTATCTTAAACATTTTGTGTCCTCCTATTTGAGTTTTAAGGTTCATTTCTTGCCTTCTAATTCCAATATAGCTTAGACATTTTAAGAAAAATAGGGATATTATAAAGAAAATAAAAAATATTTGTAAGAAAAAATTAGGAAAAAACTAAAAAAAGCCTCAATATCTACTAGAGGCTAATTTTAGCTTAAAAATGGTTATTAGTCAGATTCTAATGGCGGTTATTTATTTTCTCTTGCTGCCCTTTCTTTTTTGGTCGTCGCTGCGCATGGTATATATTTTTTATTCATTAATTATAAAATCTATAAATTTTTCCCGCAGCACTTCTTAAACTTTTTTCCACTACCACATGGGCAAGGATCATTCCGACCCACTTTTTTGCCGTCGACTGTTTTAATGTTTCCAGCTGGGGTTTGCGAGGTGCCTTGAATTTTTGGAGCGGCTGGACCAGACAAAGTTGTTTCACCTTGGCTGGTTGGTTGAGTAATGTCTTGAAAACCAGATGTTTTTTGCTGAGCTTCTTTGGCTGGGGCTGACAGAATTTGCTGTCTTTCTGTTAAGGGTGTTTCCGCTACCTGTTTAGCTAAGCCAACTTTATAGATACTATAAACAATGTTTTTCTGAATATTATTCATAAGCTCAGTGAAAAGCCGATAAGCTTCCTTTTTGTATTCAACTAAAGGATCTCTTTGCCCATAACCTCGTAAACCTATGCCTTGACGTAAGTGATCCATTAAATCCAAATGTTCAATCCATAAGGTGTCTATGGTACGTAAATAAATTGCTTTTTCAATAGCGCACATCATCTTTTCATCATTAACCCTTTTTTCCAGATTTTCGTAAGCTTTGCTAGATAAATAGGTAAAATATCGTATTAAAGTTGTTCTTGCTTCTGCATCTTTAACTTTATCAACGGCTTTACCTCTAATATCCTCCATTTTAATACGATTCTCTAAATCAATCGGGAAAATTGTGTCGGTGACTTCGTAAATTTCATCTAAGTTCCAAGTCGTTTCGTTATCAGCGGCGGTATGAAAAGAAACTACTTGTTCAATTTCATTTTCTATCAATTCTAATATTTGATTTTTTAAACTTTTAGTTTTGTCTTGCGTGTTGCTCTCATTTATTTCCAAAATCTCTCGTCTTTTCTTGTAAATTACTTCGCGGTGTTTGTTTATAACATCATCGTATTCAACTAGATGTTTTCTTATATCAAAATTATGGCCTTCAACTTTTTTCTGTGCTGATTCAATTGATTTGGATATCATTTTGTTCTCTATCGGCATTTCATCAGGTACGCCTAGTTTATCCATAATTACTTTCATACGGTCTGAACCAAAAATACGCATCAAATCGTCTTCCATCGATACATAAAACTGTGATGAACCTGGATCGCCTTGACGTCCAGATCGCCCTCGTAATTGATTGTCAATTCTTCTCGATTCATGTCTTTCAGTGCCAAGTACGTGCAAACCACCTAAGGCAACAACTTTTGCGTGTTCTTTTTGATTTGGTGGATTACCGCCCAGAATAATATCGACTCCACGACCAGCCATGTTTGTCGCCACCGTGACACCTCCTAGTCGTCCGGCTTGAGCAATAAACTCTGCTTCTTTCTCATGATTTTTAGCATTCAAAATATTATGTTTTATGCCTTCTCTTTCTAGTAGCTCATGTAGTAATTCATTTTTTTCAATAGAAATAGTACCAACCAGAATAGGCTGACCAGTTTCATGACGAAGTTTAATTTCTCTGACAATAGCCTGAAATTTACCATTTTCATTTTTATAGACACTGTCAGACAAATCATTTCTAATCATTAATTTATTTGTTGGTATCACCACTACTTCTAAATTATAAATTTTATGAAACTCCTCAGCTTCAGTGGCCGCTGTACCTGTCATACCAGCTAATTTTTTAAACATTCTAAAGTAGTTTTGAAAGGTAATAGTGGCCATTGTTTGACTCTCCTGCTGGATTTTTACACCTTCTTTAGCTTCAATCGCTTGGTGCAGACCTTCAGAATAACGCCGTCCAAACATTAAACGGCCCGTAAATTCGTCTACAATAATTACCTCGCCTTCTTTAACTACATAGTCCTTATCTCGTTTAAAGAGAGATTCAGCCCGTAAGGCCTGTTCAATATGGTGCACTGTTTCAATGCCGCCAGCCACATAAATATTGTCTAAGCCTAACCATTTTTCCATTTTAGCGATACCAGTTTCAGTTAAGGTAGCGGCGCGCATTTTTTCGTCAACATTATAATCATCTGTTTCCTTTAAATTTTTAACTAACTGAGTAAATTGGTAGTACTTTTCAGTTGACTCCTCGGCTGGCGCAGAGATAATTAAAGGTGTTCTCGCCTCATCAATCAAAATACTGTCAACTTCATCGACGATGGCAAAATTTAATTCTCTTTGTACCATGTAATCTAGACTGGGAACCATGTTGTCGCGTAGATAATCAAAACCAAACTCATTATTTGTGCCATAAGTTATATCAGCCAGATAAGCCTCTTTTCTTGGTACTAATTTCAAATGGGCTAATCTTTCGTCAGTGGCCTGGTCATCTTTATAATCTAAATCTAAGATAAAAGCCTGTTCATGTGTTAAACAGCCTACCTTTAGACCTAAAAAATTTAAAGATACACCATACCAACCAGTATCTCTTTTAGCTAAATAATCGTTAACAGTGACGATATGCACACCTTTGCTACTCAAGGTGTTTAGATAAGATGCAATCACGGCCGATAAAGTTTTTCCTTCGCCAGTTTTTTGTTCGGCAATTTTTCCTTGGTGTAAAACCATGGCAGCCATTAACTGCACATCAAAAGCTCTTTGTTTAACCGTTCGTTTTATTGCCTCCCTGATAACAGCAAAAGCCTCTGGAAGTATTTGGTCAAGAGTTTCACCATTTTTAATTCTTTCTTTAAATTTTCTCGTCTGGTCTTTTAACTGAAGATCAGAAAACTGTTCAAACTGTTTTTCGAAGCTGTTTATTTTTTCAACAGTTGGCTTCAGTTGATTAATAACTCCTTGATTGGCATCACCGAAGATTTTACTGATTAAACTCATATTTTTTCTTGTAGCAAACCCAGACTTACAGTCTGGGCTATTTATTTTTTAGCAGTTGTATTTTAGCAAAATTACATGTTTTTTACAAGTTGCCAGAATTTTTTAAGCGTTTTATTTTTGGCTAATTTTTCCCATTGACACAATTCTTTTGAGGCGAGATCAATAATATGTTTTACTCTTTTTGAAGCGACAAAGCTGATTTTATACTTTTTTAAGACAGAAACAGCACCGTGACTTATCATCGGTGTATAAACCATTGAAGTTTTAAGATAGGCTTGCAACAAAGCCGCGGCGCGGCCAACAATTTTATCAAAAATAATTAAATCAGTGTATCGCCTACCAAATTTATTTATAAAAATAATCAGAGGTTTTAATCCTCTGGCTCTAGATTTGAAGATTATTTTTTGATTTTTAGCTATAACTAGATGCCAACGGCTTTTTTCAAAAGTTTCTAGGTTATACATCTTGAAATTTGTTGGCTAAAAACTTTTTTAGTGCGATTACAATCAAAGGCACCAAAGCTAGCTGAATCAAAATGCCTGGCCATCCTAATTTGACCACTGTGATCACTTGATTGACTGGGCCAGCCTGGTTGGTACCCAGCAGCCATACAACGAAACCTAAGCCTACTCGGCCAACTATCATGGCCACTAGAATTGATAGCCATAAATTCCAGCCTAATTTTTCCCTGATAAATCCAGCCATCAGTCCGTAAATAGCCAGCTCCACAGTAATTTGCGGTAATAAAGTAGTTAAGGGCAAGCCAGAAACAAAATGACTGATGATAGGAGTCAGTAAGCCGACTAATAAACCAGTGTGCCAGCCCAGTAAAAGCGCGGCGACAAAGACAAATATATGCATGGGTAGAAAAATTTGGCCAGCCAAATTAAATTGATGAGTTATTAAGGGCAAAGCAACAGCCAGAGCGACAAATAGAACTGAAAAATTGACTAATTCAAAATTTCTAATTCTTATTACCTGTTTTGATATAACATTCACCCTCTCCATATTTTTTATTAGATTAATTATTATAAAACTTATAACCTAAGATTTTATTAACTATAACAGCGGCCATAAAATCAGGAGCAATATTACCTGATATCGGGGAAAGTTCAACAACATCAGCGCCGACTATTTTTACTTTTTTAAATATTTCCCTCAAGAATTCAAGAAACGGATACCAGATAATGCCGCCTGGTTCCGGAGTACCAACAGCCGGCATTAAGGCAGGATTAAAAGCATCCAGATCAACAGTCAAATATACATTTTTAGTAAGGTGCTTCAGTACTTTCTGGGCATTTAATTCTGGTGAATAAAATATAGTATTTATTTTATTTTTTTCTACATATTGCATCTCCGCTTCGCTCATTGACCTTATGCCAACCTGGACTACATTTGTTATTTCACGGCATCTTCTCATGACACAAGCATGGGAGAATTTTGTACCCTCCCACTCATCCCGTAAATCAGCATGTGCATCAAGCTGTAGGACAGTCAAGTCCTTATATTTTTTTCTAAATGCTCTTACAGGGCCAGTAGTAATAGAGTGTTCACCGCCCAGCATAACAGGGAATTTTTTAAATTTTATAATTTTATCAAAGATTTTTTCTAATTCATTAACCATTTTTTCTGGCGAAGAAGCTTCTGGCTTAACCTCATCAAAAGTATAGATGCCAACTTCGTTAATGTCTTTTTTTAATTCAATATCATATGTTTCCATATTACAGGAGGCGTCAATAATGGCTTTTGGTCCCCATGATGTGCCGTGTCTATAAAAAACAGTGCCTTCATAAGGTACGGGCAGAATTACTGCCTTTGCTTTTTTAAATTGTGTATTGCCATAGCCATGGAAACTATAAATATACTTTGGTTCAAAAAATTGCATATTAATTATTTTTTAATTTTTAAAGATTTATCTAATGTTTCGAGAGCCTTTTCGCGATAGTCAAACAAATGTCTTTTTGTTTTTTTAATTCCTTCTTGTAGTAAGGCGTGAACAATAAAAGGAAAAGTAGAAGTCACGTCGGCAAAAACATATTGGGAGTTTTTTAAACACTCCTCAGAAGTTTTGCCCCAAGTGTGCGCCTCGCTGGCTGTGCAGGAGGAAAGCCCGCCATTTTGCACATGGGCGTCACAGATTTGCACGTCCATGTCATATCCACCTACATCAACATAACAGATTTGACTTAAATATGGCTCCGGCTGCAATGAATAATTCTTAGGCACGCCACCACCCAAAATAATAATAGAAAGTTTTTTACTCCAGTTATTTTTGGAAAAATAATGAAAAGCGCCGAATTCATGAATATCCTTTTCAAGATCAATATTAAGTCTATACTTATTTCCAAGTTTGCGTTTTAATAAAGCTAAATTCAAAAATATTGAACCATCCTGCGGCGCACCACAGAAAATCGGAATTTTATGATTGTATGCCTGTATTAAAAGAGATCTTTCTTGTGCTGAACCTTGCTTGTACAACTGTGCCAGGTGTTTACCCAAAAGATTATGAAATTCAGTGGTGGTCATTGAATGATTAAAATCAGTATGCTGAACAAGTTTGGTCACCAGCTTGTCGGCTGTAAAAAGATCCTTGTCAGGAAAAGCAGTATCGTAAATTCTTGTCCAACAGGCTTTTCTTAAAGTAACATCACCTTGGTAAGGATCAACTTCAAACCAGTTATCGCTTATTAGTCGCTGAATGTCATGATATAAATTAGCTCCAGTCGTGGTAATGATATCTATAAACCCGGCTTTAATCATTGGGATAATGCAGGAAGTGGCGAAATCAATTGGCGTCATGGCTCCGGATAAAGTCAAAATAATAGTATGATTTTCCTTTATCATTCTCCTGATAATTTCATAAGCAGTTTTCAGTTCACGGCCAACATAGCCGCCAAATGCCTTTTCAAATAATTCAGATGTTGTTTCTTTACCTGTGATTGGTTTATTTTTAATGAGAGGGCCGACTAATTTTTTGTTGAATTGTTTCATAGTATTTTGCCTTTATTTAAGGTAGCCCCAAGTTTGTAATAAATCGCTGTCGCTTAGCCAGCGATGGCCAATGTCTACGCGGTAGAACATATTTTGTAACCTGATATTTTTAATACGATTGTAAGCTTGTCTTCTGGCGTCTTCCACTGTATTACCACAGCCGCTTACCACCAGCGCATAACCAGAGGTGCCGGCCATGCGCAACTTACCGTCCACCATTTTGACATCACCTAAGTGCACGCCTCCCCAATCAGGACTGGGTTTGCGGAATAAAATGGAAAGGTCATGGTAAACAGAGGCTGTTTCCGGATCATCGGAAAGATAGGGATCAGTGACGCAACAAATGCCGATTTGAAAACCTTTTTTCACAGGTATTTCAAATTTTTCACCGGAAGCCAGACGTAAGAAAAATTCCGCAAGCGGCATCTCAATACCTACGGCTTGCACGTCAATAGTTGGATAACCAAAGCGCGAAGTAATTTCTAGAGGATAAATACCTCTGCCGTTAATTATACAATTAATGTCAAAATATCCAACATAGCCCGATTTAGCCAGCTTATCTTTCATTTTAAGCATGGTATTTTTAAAAAGACCGTTTGGTTCAGCCCAGAACATTAAAGCGCCCATATCACCAGTTAACGGCCCTATATCTCCTGGGAACAGACGTTTTTGTTCAAAATTAATATTAATGGGCGTGATGAACTCCTGGCCGTTAAAGAAGGCGCCGACAGCTGTTTCCACACCAGCCGCATATTTTTGTATTTGAAAGGTTTTTATTTTACTCCGCCAGATTATTTTATTAGAACGCAGGAGCTCCAGAATATCAGCACCGTTTTCCTCCTCGCCTATAAATAATAAGTCCTTAAAACTCTGGGCGGCGCCGCTTGGTTTAAAGACATAACGGCCAGGATTCTGTTGCAAAAAGCGAATAGCTGATTCAAAGCTGTGGAAATCCCAGTGTGGCAACACCTGTAAACCACATTTCCGCATTTCTTTCTGGCCGAATTCTCTGTCATCCTCTAGCCTGTCAGTGTACTGGCTGCCGCCAACCACTAGTTTGCCAGCTTTACGTAAAATATCAGCTTCTTTACCAAAACCGACGTCATCAAAAACAATGACATCGGCCCAATTTACATATTCTTTCCATTTCTTTACTTTGTTCAAGATGCCATCGTAGACATCTTGATCACTTTTTGCTTTGATATAAACTTTTACATCGTGTCCTTCTTTTTGGATTCTCCAGGCAATGTCACCGCTTAAGCTTTCCCATGAGACAAAAAGAAATTTTTTGTGTATCATTTCTATCTAGATTCTCGCTGTAATTAATTTTATTTATCTTTTATTTTTCTCATTATTCCATAATAAAAACTGCGGCGGCAATCACTGATGTCCATAGGCCATTTTTGTCGCCAATGGCAGTTTGAGCAATATTCATAGTGCGCACAATTTCGTTAGAAATTTTCCAAATTTCTTTTCTTTCGTCATAAGAAACATTTGGGTCAAAAGGCACGCCTAAAGTGGAAGCTAGCATCTGAGCAGCCAGGTCTTCTGCATAATCCCCTGCCTTTTCTTCTGTTCCGCCATAACAATGATGTTCTGAAAGATAACCATAATGATTTTGGTCAGCTGGGATAGCTACACCGATTGAAGCTCCAATTAGACGGTTTGGTTCATTTGTTGCAGCGCGTGCCATGACACAAAATGTAATTTGTCCCGGTTTTAATTGCTTTAAACCGTCGTCTTTGTATATTCTCTTACAACTCGGTGGCAATATTGATGAGACAGTCACAAGATTACATTTTTCAATGCCCGCTTCGCGTAAAGCCAATTCAAAGGAAGAAAGCTGTTCTGGATGTCTGCCCACTCCTTTGGTAAAAAAAACCTTTTTTGGGACAAGATAATTGAAACTTAAATCTGATGGTGCATTTGATTTTTGTTTTTCTGTTAAGTTGTTTGTTAAATTCTGATTGTTTGCCATTTTTTGTATTTTTGACTCATTAATAATTTAAAATGTTAATAATTTTTCTTAAATAAGTTATCCACAACCTTTTTACCCTTATATTTTACAGCTTATTCTAGACTAATGCAATAGTTTTGTTAGTCTCTGGATAATGAAATGTATAAGTAATTAAAAAAGGACAGGGTCGAATTAGACACCGTCCTTCTAAGAAGTTATAAAGAGTTGCTATTTTTATTATTACCTTAGGCAAAGTTTAGCTGGATTAAGGGTGTTGTTGTATACCTTAACAGCCTTTTCATATGGAGCACTACTAGATATCTCTGCTTTCACGGCGCATCGGTCTTCGATTGTCGGATCAATCTCAAAAAGAATATCAAGTTCTTTGGCAAGCTCAGCACCTTTTTTAAGATGACTTAAAGCAACTTTATCCGGAACTTCCTTGAAACCTTTAAATATGTGTTTACTCTTCATGTTTGCTGGCACGTATCCTCTCTGAATGAGCATGGCTGGCTGCACACCTGTTTTATCTCTTAAACGAGCCATAAATCTTACATCTTCAAGAAGTTCCTTAAGGTTATTGTGGCGCATAAGCATGTTATGCATGAAGTAACCTCGAAGTTTCCAATCTCGCTCGGCAAGAATTTCTGCTAATTTCAAAATCATCTTATTTGTTATTCCTTTACCAGATTTTATCCTTCTCGGCTCGCTGTAAGTTTCCATGCCAACGGCTATTTCACATATTAACATTCTCCCGAATATCTGATGAATTAGGATTTGTAATTTATCAAGAATAGTAGTGTTTATCGATTCCGGTCTCGATTCAAATGAAATTTCAGATATATTTTGGAGATAACCGTGCGAAATTTCCAATATTGTTTTTAGTGCTTCGGGGGCTACCACTTTTGGATCCAGGACGCTGTTAGCCATAGAGATGTACGAAAGTTTTAAAATTTTTTCTGGATTCTTGCCACTCCTCAATAATTCAAGGAAAAAATTCGTTGCTTGAAGTCTAGCCTCCTCAAGACTTAGTGGAGTCTTAAAGGCACGATCTAATTCTCCAAATCCACAGAATTCACACCCCCCATTCTTTTCTCTGTGTCGACATCTCCTAGTACGTAGAGTGAACCAAAGTTCTGATCCACGGACCGAGACGCTATAGTTTTGAGTTCTGTTAATCAATTTTTTACCTCCCGTTTATTGTTAAAAGATCAAATTAACAGGTTATTTTATAAAATATTTTATAATTTGTCAATACCTAAACCTGTGGATAACTTTATTTGAAAATTTTGAATTTATACATTTTTTCAGAAACCAACATACTTTATTTCTTCCTGCAATTGAAAACCAAGTTTATCTCTTACTTGTTGTTTGATGTAACTTATTAAAATCACAATATCATCAGCCTTAGCCTTGCCAGTATTAATAATAAAATTCGCATGCTCTTCGGAAACTTTGGCACCACCAATTTTCTTACCTCTCAAACCAGCTTCCTCAATAAGCTGCCAGGCCTTTTGGCCTTCAGGGTTTTTAAAAATGGATCCAGCACTTGGATATTTTGTCGGCTGATTTTTTCTTTTTCCAAGATATTCATTGACCAAGCCTTGTATATGTGTTGGCGAAGCTTTTTCTAATTGAAATTCAGCTGATAATATAATACTTTTATCATCGTATTTGAATCTAGAGTAACGGTAAAAAAAATCACACTGACTCTTTGGAATTTCTTTAATCTCTTCTTCTGTATTTAAAACAGTAACTTTTATAATTTTTTGACCGATCCACTCTTTGGGTGTGCCTGTGTTACCAGCAATGGCGCCGCCAACAGTGCCAGGAATGCTTATTAGAAACTCCAAGCCACTTAAGCTGTGCTCAATAGCTTTTCGTAACAATTTTTGTAAAGGCATACCTGATTCTACGTAAATTAAATTATCTTTAATTTCAATTTTTTGATTTTCCATTTTGATAATTAAGCCATCAAAACCTTTATCAGAAACTAAAATATTTGAGCCTCCACCGAGGATAAAAAAAATAATGTTGAATTCCTTTGCAGTTTTTATAGCTTTAATGACATCATCGTTAGATTTAGCAACAAAAAAATATTTAGCCGGTCCGCCAATCTTAAAAGAGGTATAGGTCGCTAAAATAACATTTTTTTCCAGACTTGGTAATTTACTTATAAATTTTTGCTCTTGGCTGTCCATACACTTGACGCTTCGACTAAAATTCTACTTTCGTAGTTAAAGTAAAATATTTATTTTGTTATTAGGTAGGATATATCCATTATCTCTTTGTTTTTGCTCAGCGTCAAGCCTGCCTTTCGGTCATGAGCTCAAGGCCGAATGGAGCATAGCCGAAGGCTTGACCCCGCACCATGTCGCTCCGCTCCAGGTGCGGGGCGAGACAAGGAGTTTTTCAAGTCATTTCTAATTACATTTTTTCCTTAAAATTCCACACTTGTTGTAGGTTCTTGACATTTTAGCACAGTTTGGTAAGTTTAGGTAATGAAATTGTACTTTGTCAATATCATAAAAAACATTGAAAATTAGGAGGTAATTATGTTTTGGAAAACTGTTATTGACATTCTAGAATTCGTTCTCAAGATTTTATTAGGTATTTTAAAGGCTCTAGCTACTGGTGTGGTAAGTCTAATTATAGTAATAGCCATAGGCGTGTTTATAGCGTGGAGGATTTATAAACGATACAAAAGAAGAGACGTAATTGGCGACGCGGCAACTTTAAAGGAATTAGGTGAAGTCTTTAAAGGTACTGATAGTCTTAAATCACTTGAAGCAAACTTGGGAAAGATGAAATTTGAATTTCAAAAGGAAGACAAACCAAAAAAAGTTGAGGTAAAGGACCCCCGTGCTTGGCCAAAAGTAATTCAAGGTAAAGGCAAGCCATTTAAAAATATTGCCATGTTTGAAACTGAAAAAGGTGAGGTAGAGCAAGTTACGCTTTTATCTTATTACGTACCTGTAGCTATTAATAAAGATTCAATTTTGTATGGAAAAAAATTGTATTTTATGTATCGCTTAGTGCCGGATGATTTTAAGAAAACAAATAAGTTAAGGGTACCTAAAGATGGTTTCAATGTTGAGGAGGGACAAATCTTGGGGTATATCGGTGAGTGTAATGAATTTTTTATTATGATGGCTAAATTCTTGTCAATCTTTAATTTTAGAATCAATGTACTGAATAATAAAATTCCCGTTCTTTCGCCAGTAAAAGGTTTTATTGGACATATCATGATAGATGATTTTGAATCAGTTAAAACTACCCCGGAGGAGTATTTGTTAGCCATTTATTACCCAGTTCCTTCTAATACTGAGTCAACTTCCAAATAAGTAAAATCCCCCGTTCAACATCCAATTTAAACGAACGGGGGATATTTAATTATTAATGTCCTTAAAATTGATATTAATAATTGCTATTTTTCTATAAGTATGATAATTTAGATTATACAATATTAGGAGGTGGTTAAAAGTGTTCTTTAAACTAACATTAAGGGATATTCAAGAAATAATGAAGACTGTTGATGAATGTAAAACTATCATTGAGGTTGAAATTTATGTTGGAGAAAAAAAAGTAATAATCAAGAAATCATCAACTAGTTTACCGACGTTGTCTGTACCAGCTACGACAACAGAAGTTAAAAAAGAAGAGATTGAGATAAAAAAAGATATTACAGTCCAAACAGAGATTAAAGAAGATGAAAATTTAATACCGATTAAATCACCGATGGTCGGTACTTTCTATCGTGCGCCATCCCCTACTGCCAAACCATACGTGGAAATTGGACAAATAGTTGCCGCCGGACAACCTCTCTGTATTATTGAAGCAATGAAACTGATGAATGAAATTGAGTCAGAAGTGCCAGGTAGAGTAGTAAAAATTTTTGTGGAAAATGGAAAACCAGTTGAGTTTGGACAAACACTGTTTTTAATCGAACCATTATAACCCACTTTATTTTGAAGTGGGTTTTTAATTTCCAAATTCCAAGCACCAATAACCAAACAAATTCCCATTCGGCCTTGAGCTCATGGCCGAAAGGCAGTGACCGAATACCCAATGACCAAAACATATCTTCATAGCTACTTCAGTAGCGTAGGCAAGCCTAACCTGACTAAAGTCAGTTTGAAGTAATATTTTTCAGTTTTGAGAATTGAATATTGGAATTTTGGTTATTATTTGGAATTTGGGATTTGATTCGTATTTAGTGCTTCTTGTTTAAAATCTATTTTAGTTTCTGGATCAATTCATCACTAACCTTTGTAATATCCCCTGCTCCCATGGTAATAATAACGTCACCAGTCTTGGCTTTTTTAATAAGATAAGGCGTTATATCTTTCAAATCTTTAATAAAAGTCACGTCTTTTTTCAATTTCTTTATTGCCTTAACTAAATCTAGCGAACTGATTTTTTCACCGTGCTCCCTGCCAGCGACATCGTAAATTTCTGTTAAAACTAATTTGTCACAGTCAGAAAAGGCATGAACGAAATCTTTGAATAATTTAATAGTACGATTACGATTATGAGGTTGAAAAACACACCAAATTTTTTTATCAAGAAAATACTGCCGAGCGGTTATTAATGTCGCTTTTATTTCTGTTGGATGATGGGCATAGTCATCAATGACGGTAATCCCCTTCTGCTCACCTTTAATTTCAAAACGACGCCAGATACCACGATATTTTAAAAGTGCCTTCTGAATTGTTTCTTGCCTAATACCTAATGCGAGGGCCATAATAGTGCTAGCAAGTGCATTTAGAGCATTATGTACGCCTGGTACTCTTAAAGCTAAATCAAACGCCTCCGGTCCTTTTATAGCGAAACGTGTAAGCTCACCATGCTTAATAATGTGAGTGGCTAGAAAATCCCCCTTTCTTATACCAAAGGTTATTACTTTACATTTAGCAGATTTAATTACATTTTTAACATTTTCACAATCAGCTCTGGCAACTAATACACCGTGTGTCGGTACTTTTTTTATTAACTTACGAAAGGCAGAAATAATATTTTTTAAATTTTTATAATAATCCAAATGATCAGCCTCAATGTTGTTAATAATTAAACCTTTGGGCGTGTAATTTAAAAATGCTTCTTTATACTCGTCGCCTTCGACAACAATATATTTACTTTTACCTAGCCTTTCATTTCCTTTAAATAAATCCTGCACCATCCCCGAAGATTCCTCAGCTTGCTGTGAGAATGGAGGAGTTTTGAATAAATTCTTCTGGTAGGGTTTAAAACCTTGCTGGAAGGTGCTGGATAAATTTAATTTTGTACCAACAATAACAGTGGGGTCAAGTCCCGCTTCAATTAGAATAGTAGCGAGCATAGCCGTTGTTGTACTTTTTCCGTGTGTACCCGAAACAATGATCGGAAATTTATTTTTCATGAATTCACCTAAAAATTCTGGATAGGATAAACATGGAATTTCCAATTTTACTATTTGCTTGATTTCAAGATTATTTTTTGGTATAGCATTTGAATAAATTACTAAATCAAAATCTTTTTTAACATTTTCAGCTTGATGCTTACCAATAAAGCATTTAGCTCCTCTTGCTTTTAATTGTTGGATAATTTCTGAATCAATCAGATCGGAACCAGTTACTTTTTTATTTAATTCAAGCATTAACTTTGCCATGGCTGATACACCGATGCCACCGATACCAATGAAATGTATTTTTTTGATTTTATCTAGATTCATACATTTTATAAATTTAATATTTGTTCTACAATATTTTTAGCTGCTTCAGGTTTAATCATTTTGTTTATACTTTCACTTAATTTATTTAGCAAACCTCTGTTTTCTAATAAATACTTAATTTTATTCACTAATATACTCGGTGATAAATTCGTTTGATGAATTACTATCGCTGCGCTTTTTTCTTCAAAATAATCAGCATTCTCTTCTTGGTGAGATTCTGGTAAAGGTACGATAATCAATGGTTTTCCTAAGATCGAAAATTCAGTAAGAGCAGCAAGCCCAGCTCGCGTAATCACTAAATCAGCGACAGCTAAAGCATCTTTCATTTCTTCCTGGATATATTCAAATTGATGATAGTTTTCAGAAAGTAATTTTTGTAATTTTTCATCTGCTTTAGGGAACCATATTTTGACGTCCAAACCTTTACTTTTGCCTGTGGAGTGGATAATTTGGCAAATTGACAGTAATTGCGGCAAGGCTTCATACACTATTTTGTTCAAGCCCCAAGCACCAGTACCGCCACCGACTATTAATATAATAGGTTTATGCTTTTTTAAATTAAAAAGATAGTAGCCCCGATCTTTATTACCTTCTAGAATTTCCGGCCTAATTGGATTACCTGTCCAAACAGTTTTTGAAGCCGGAAATCTGGCTAAGGATTTTTCAAATGTAACAGTAATACGATTCGCAAAATTGTATGTCAGTACATTGGCTAAAGAAGGTCTGACATCTTGCTGGTGGATAAGTATTTTTTTACGTAATATCCAGCCTGCCCATATGACTGGCAATTGTACGTAACTGCCAGCGCCTAAAATTACATCTGGCTTGTATTTTGAAATTAATTGCAAAGCCTGAAAAAAACCAATAATGATTAAAAAAATATCAGTAATATTCCTTAAATCAAAATAACGTCTGAATTTACCGCTATAAATTGACGTAAATGGAATATTATAGTTTTCCAATATCTTTTGCTCAGGCTCACCTCTTTTCGTGCCAACAAAAAGAAATTCAGTATCCTGTTTTTGTTTTTTTAATTCGGTGGCAATTGATAGGAGCGGCATCACTGAGCCAGCTGTGCCACCGCCGGCTAAGATTACTTTCATAATTAAAATATAGCTTACTTTGGTAAAAAATAAAAGACCCCACTGGTGCGGAGTCTTTATTTTAACTTTTTTTGAAAGAAGGGATGTTCTATGTTTGTAATTCTCCCCATTCTAAAAATTTAACAATTTTTAACATCCCTCCAATTAGTTCTTTTTTTCTTTTTGAAGGAAGCAAATCGTATATTCCATGGAATCTGGACAGAAAATCGGATAGTTCTTCATCAGTATCGGTCGACTTGATTTTTTTAACTAATCCAATTCTTTTAAAGATTGCTATGATTGAAACCCCATAAACCTGACAGATAATAAGAAGTTTATCTAGGTCTATCAAATTCCTCCCCTTTTCCCAACCATTGATAGTGGTAAAATGGATTTTTTTTCTAGGGAAGTATGGTCCCAATTTGTTCGCTGCCTTCTTTAGCGATAATCTACTTTTTTTACGTAAACTTTTTATTATTTGTCCTGTTTTCTCTGCTAGTTGCTTTTTTGTTAAAATTTCCATTTTCACTCCATTTTTAGATTTTGTCCAATGTGCAAACTGACTATAAATTATCACTAATGGAAAATTTGTCAAGAAAAAAGACCTCATTTTTAGTGAGGTCTTAACTTAGAACAGTGTTATAAAATTTTAACCGCCCCATACTCCTCCAGGTGAAACTTTCTGCATGCTAATTCGATTAAGGCCGGGAGGCAGATTTTCATGATCTAACTCCACCAATCCCTTTTCTGGCAGAGCGCTGTCATCAAAGTCTTTTAACAACCAACATCTTTTGGTATTCATATCAGGACATTTCACTATCTTGCCTACGCTATCCCTGGATTCACAGACATTAGTACAAATAATTACTCTTTCGGCTACAGCCTCTTTATCACCAAATCCGCCAATTGATTCTCCCACTTTATTCCTCCTTAATTTAGATAGTTTTTATGTCAACTTATACCAACAGGAGGAAATTCCTCGAAGATTTTTCTCAGGTTGGTAGTATATCTTCTCTCTGCTACTCTAGCAAGCCTTTCCTGATCAACTTTCTTTTGCGAATATTTTCTTGATTTTTTCTTTCTCGTTGGCAAGCTTACACCTCCTTAATTTCTTGTTAGTCTGGGCAAAAGATTAAATAATGCCCTTCGCAGGACTCTTCCTAAACGTTTAAATACCCTCTCCTTTTTCAAAGTGTCTGCTTTTTCATCGATGATATAAAGCGGTGTTGTTTTGAGTTTTTCTCTCAATTCTTCGGGTCTCATTTAAGCCTCCTTATCTTGATTTTCTTTTTTCTGTCCTTTATACCAATGACGTTCCGCAAAAATTGCTCCTTCTTCTAAGTTAGCTACTCTATAATGGTTTGGGTTATTACTACATATTAAATCTAAACCATTTAGTGTCCATTGTAGTTCAAGTATCCCTTTACACCCTTGAACAGGACATTGATCTTTTTCCTTGACTTCCTCAGATAAATACATTTCTTCAGATCCCATCTAAATCTCCTTGTTTTAAATATTGTTTAATGTGCAAAACTGACTATAAATTATCACTTATAAAAAATTTGTCAAATGTTTTTTTATACCCAATCGCAGGCACGGAGACCTACGCTTGGAGGTATTTATTATCTGTACATTCGCGCGAACGTTTCCATGAGATTTTTAATATTTTCGACAATTTTAACATTTGAACAGTTACTCACGCGTCTGCCGAGAAATATTAATCAAAATGCCAACGGCAACTAAGGACGTGGCAAGCGCTGAACTTCCATAACTGATAAATGGTAGAGGGATACCTGTCATCGGAATCAAAGTGACCATCGCTGCTATGTTAATAAAGGCTTGCAGCACAAACCAAGAAACAATGCCGGCAGTCAAAAGTTTACCAAAAATATCAGGTGCGGCTTTAGCGATTTTAAAACCACGATACATGAGCATCAAAAAAAATATAATTAAAAGAATGCAAAGTATTAAACCTAGTTCCTCAGCGATGACAGCGAAGATTGAATCACCAGTAACCTCTGGCAAATAAAGATATTTTTGACGCGAGTGCCCCAAGCCTAATCCAAAAATGCCGCCAGAGCCGATAGCCAAGAGAGCTTGGTTGACATGATAGCCAATACCTTGGGGATCCAAGGCTGGGTTCAAAAAGACAGTAAAACGAGCGGCACGGTATGGCGCTATCTTAATAAATAAAAACATCAGTCCAGTTGCTCCGAGAAAAATCCAAGCTAAATGTTTGAATGGTGCGCCGGCTAAGAAGAAAATTACTAAGCCGATTATAGAAATTGTTAACATGGTACCCATGTCAGGCTGTAACATGATTAAAAAAACGATAATACCGAGCATGATTAAAAAAGGAATTAATCCGACACCAGCCTCTTTTATTTTTATAATGTTTTTTTCAAAAAGAGTGGCTAAGTAAATAATAAAAGTTAATTTTAAAAGTTCAGTTGGCTGCAATAAAGTTGGTCCAAGTTGTATCCAGCGCCTGGCGCCCTGGAAGCCATAACCAATACCTGGCAAAAATACAGCTAAAAGTAATAAAATATTCAGAGCCAATAAAGGAAAGGCAAATTTGCGCCATATATGATAATCAATTCTTGAAAAAAGTATCAAGCCAACAGCACCAATTAAAATGCCATAAAGCAGTTGGTGTCTCACTAAATAATTACTGTCACCAAATTTTTCAAAAGAAATCACTGAACTAGCTGAAGAAAGCATAATTATGCCAAAAATGACAATAACAAAGATTGTTAGTAATAAATAATAATCTGGCTGGTGATATTTTGATGATGTTATTTTATTTCTTTCACGCATAAATTAAATTTGTCGCCCCTGTCAAATTCATTAATGAATATACCAAAACTCGCGGCACCAGAAGAAAGTAGTATTATATCGCCTTCTTTAGAATTTTTCCATGCCAGCATAACAGCTTCCTGCATACTTGAGCATTGAATTATGAATTTGGAACTAAAAACTTTTCCTAATGCTTTGATCAGTTTATCCGTGGCTGTACCTTTTAGTAATACTAAATATTTTACTTTTTGTTTTATCTTTTTTGATAGTTTTTTAAAATTTAACTTTTTATCTGCGCCGCCGGCGATAAGAATAACTTTTTGTTTAAAGCTGTCTAGAGCGGCGATAGCTGCTTCTGGTGTAGTAGCTGTCGTGTCATTATAAAATTTTCTGGTTTTATATTTTCTGATTAATTCTAGGCGACCCGGGACTCCTTTAAAGTTTTGGAAAGTCTTTCTAATAGTTTGCGGTTTGATTTGGTTAATCATGGCTATCACAATGGCGGCTAAAACATGATAAATATTGTGCTGACCAGGTATTTTTATATTTTTTACCGCTATTACTTTTGTCTCTTTGCCATTCATACGAAAAACAAGCCAGCCATTTTTGATAAAACTTCCATTTTCTTCTGGAAAGTATCCCATGGAAAACCAAAAACGATGAGACTTAACTTCTTGACCTAATTTTTTTGTGATGGGGTTGTCGCGATTGAGAATAATGTAATCATCGGGTTTTTGGTATTGAAAAATCAATTTCTTCGCTTTAATGTATTTGGCCATATTTTTGTAGCGGTTCAAGTGGTCAGCCATAATGTTGGTAATGACAGCGATGTGCGGACTAACCTTGAGATGCGCCATATCTTCTAATTGCCAAGAAGATAACTCTAGGATTACTGGAGTAGTTTTTTTAATCTTGCTTAACTGTTCCAATGGCGAAATTCTAATATTGCCAGCCATCACTGGTTTTTTACCGGTATGCTTGAAAATCTCGTAAATAATAGTAGTCAAAGTTGATTTCCCTTTAGTACCGGTGATATCAATGATGGGCGCTGGACACAATCTGAAAAATAAACTCATGTCTGTCTCTATGGGTATCCCCTTTTTTCTTGCGATGGCAAGATATTTTGATTCTTTGGGCACACCGGGGTTTTTAATAATCATATCCGCGTTTTCAAAATCCAGAGAGCGGTGTTTGCCCAAAATATATTGAATTTTGTATTTAGTCAGTTTTTTGATTGTAGCTATTAATTGATTCCTTGTTTTCAAATCAGTCACCAAAACCTTCGCGCCTTGTTGCGCTAGCCATTTGGTTACTCCGAGTCCCCCACCGTGCAGACCAAGGCCCATCACTGTGATTTTTTTGTTTCTTAAATCCATATATCATATTTTAGCATAATTTATGCTTATTATAAAAGACTCACTTTTTTCTACCCGGCTTTAGCCGAGGGTGTTGGAATAGAGACTTTAGTCTCCTTTAGGTGTCAATATTATTTTCATTCGAGTATTTTTGTGCTAGATAATGGTTAAAACCATAAATCCTGCACCCGAACTAAAGTTCGGTAGAACCTCCTTTTTCACCTGCCTTTAAACCCTTTATTATTATCGAACCCTTTTGAGCCCCTTATCTAATATTTTATTTGACAAAAATTAAGAGCTTATGTTAAGGTATAGCCATAAAATAAAAATGTAAAAACTGTAACCTTTAAAACTTTAAAAGGAGGTGAAAGATGAAGTATGCAAAAATAATTACTCTTGTTATCATCTTTATTCTCATGATAGCAACTGTATTTACCCAACCAACCCAGGCAAAATGGCCAGAATGGCCAAACGAAAACAGCTTTTATAAGCATGTTGTTTATAAAGAAATTCGTGGTGTAAACTTTGGTGCTGAATATCGCTTTATTATCGAAACAGACAGCGGCTATGTAGAACAATTTTTCTACGTGACTGAAGATTATCGTTTAGATTCTTGCGAACCCGGTATTTCTGTCACCGCTAAAAAGATTTATGTCAAGGAATGTCCTTACCCCCCATGTTCCATTATTGATTCTATCCCTCAATATAAAGCTGTTTATGTTTATAGCAGAATAAGAATTGGCAATCCACCAATACTTTGGTACAAAATTGGATATAGTGCGACTGGCTATTATGATAAAAAAGATATCAAGGGATTTGTGGAAGCCAAGGAACTTAAGGATATCTCAGCTAGTTCTAATTTTGTTGCCCGCCCCACTGGTGTTATAATGAGCGATACACTTTACATTACCAAAAAGACATTTCTGAAACTGCGGCCATTAGAAGGTGAGGAAAGTTTTGTTAAATTAAAGCATGGAGAAGAAATAGATTTGTTGGGGAGTGAAGGCTGGCCGGAAGAATCAATATGGCTTCTGATACAAATCAATGGCAATATTGGCTGGGTTAAAGCAACTGAGACTAATTATGACTGGAAATGCGATTACTAGTATTAATAATAATTTAACTCAAGGACGGTTCTTGCGCCGTCCTTTTTATATTGACAAAAATTAAGAGCTTATGTTAAGGTATAGCCAGAAAATAAAAATGTAAAAAATTGTAACCTTAAAAACATAAAAAGGAGGTGAAAGATGAGATTTCTCAAATTGTTAATATTAGCTGTTGTAGTAGCCATGCCAACACAACACAACATAATGGCGCAAATAGTTAATCCAAGGGATTCTTGTACTTCGTCTGCTTATATTGATAGTATCATGGATTATCCCAGTAGAATTTGTCAGGAAATTGTTGTGACTACTGACACTGTTAGTGTCAACTTATACCCATTTGTAGAATGTCCACCGATGGATAAAATACCAGAAGGCAGATTACTGTACGTAATAAGAAAGGAAAGGTTCGGCTCTAATTCAGACCTTTGGTATTTTGTAGAAACAACAGATGCTTATAACGGGACAACTTGTTGTGGATTTGTGGAAGCAAGGAATGTAATGAATGTGGAAGCAAGTGTTCATTTTCATGATTTTCCTGATCATTATAATTCCATGAATTCTATTTATGTAACCCAGCCTTCCTTCCTTAAACAAAGACAGTTAGAGAATGCCAAGATCATCAGGGAATTAGACATAGGTACTCTTTTTACAGTAATCGGAGCTGACTATTATAAATCATATAATAATGAACCTATTTACTGGCTTCTTATTAAAGTAGATGGTGAGATTGGCTGGATTCTTTCCTGCGACACAAATTTTGACTTTAACCTTTACAAAGAAGAAATACTACCACAGTACTAAGTTAAGCAATTTCCAAAGGATGGTTTTGTACCATGCTTTTGCCAGACAACAATGAAGTGAATATAGTGAGATAACCTGAAGTAAAAATAGCAATTTTAAAAACCTAGAAGGAGGTGAGATCTTTGAAGTACTTAAAATGTTTAATAATTGCCATTATCTTAGGCGCGATATTGGTGCCGTTAGGACTCATGGCTCAGACAGACAGCCCACGTCAAGGAGCAAAAGTTGTTCATCAAGATTCAGCCGGAACTACTTACATTCTTACTGACGACAGAGGTAATGAAGTTGCCATTTTTGTTAATGGGCAATCCCAACCTTTCACTCCTCCTACTTATACACCTGATACTGTAAGTGCAGAATCTAGCCTGACAGCGGTGGTTTATCCTATAATCTCTGCAACAAAGGCTTCTGAAAAAATCTTAGGACCAAATCGTCAGTGGCTTCCCTCAGAAAAAAAGGATGTCAAAGAAAAGCAAAGACTCTTTATAAAAAAGCTCTTCGAACCATGTCGAGAAGAGGTTGATAAAATTCCGGAAATTGTCAGTATTGCATCTTGGGATGCGAACGAAATCAATAAATTTACAAAGGAACGTGGTTTTAATCTTGAACTTAAACCATTTGAACCTAATCAATTCGGGACAGCCAGCGTCTTGGATCTTCTAGTTGAATGGATCGAGGTAGGATTTGTAAGAGAAATAAAGACTGATGATAGTATGGTTTTTCCTGCTGTATTAATTGATGAGTATAATGTTGATTTTTACTACTCAAAAGGTCATAAAAATCCTATTGCGTGTCTTAAGACAAAAACAGGTGATTTGGTTTATATGACTATGTTTGATAAAAGACCTGTTCCATCTGATTTTGACTTAATAACTACGGCAAAAAAATTATCCTCAAGGGAAAGATCGTGTGAAAATGAGTGGAAAAGCCTCTTTTTCCCGATGGTTGATCTTAATCAACATGTAGATGTTTCCTGGTTGGTTGGTCTCAATACAACTGATGAAATGGGAAAGCCTGATATTATTGTTAAAGCTCTACAGCAGACTAAATTACGAATGAATGAAGTTGGGGCCCGCGCCCAAAGTGCAGTGGTTGAAACACATGTAAAGTTGGGAGGACTTAGTTTACATAAGCCAGATCATATTATTAAGCGCCCCTTTCTCGTGTGGATTGAACGACCAGGTTTGACGAATCCACTCTTTGTCGGTTTTATTGCCAGAAGAGACTGGAAAAATCCCGGTGACATTACCAAATAGATTTTTAAAATTAAAAGCCCTAGTGGAAACACAGGGCTTTTCTATTTGACAAAAATAAAGTAGTTATGATAAAGTAATCTAAAGTAAAAATAGCAACTTAAAAACTTAAAAGGAGGTGAAAAGAATGAGAAGAATTAGTATCATTCTTATAGTAATTGTTTTTATTGGATTAAGCATTGCCTCTTGCTCCATGATAGGCGTAAAAAGGGATGACTTTTTTCGGAGAGACCTTTACAATCCAGATAAAGCAGTTGTTGTTGATGATATGGCATATATTTGGAAAGATAAGGCTCTTAAAAATCACCCAGTTGATTCAGTTTTTAGGGATGAAGTAGTCGATATTATTGGTACGGACATGACTCCTGGCGGCATAGATATATATAAAGTTGGAACATGGCGAGGCCTTGAATATGTATGTGGATATATGAACACAGATTTAAAAAGGATTAGGCAATGGGATCATTTTACAACTTATGGATTTAAAAAGGATGAAGGATGGTTTGTAACCATTGATTCCTTGAATATTTATGAGAGGCCGTGGTTGGAATCGCAAATAGTTAAAATATTGGATCCTGGGATGAAAGTTAAAATAATTGGTTCAAGTTCTTATGACTATCTCATTGATGGCGAAGCTGGACGCTGTTTTTACGTTAGAGCAAGTGTGGAAAATGGATATGTTTATGGCTGGGTACTGTTTACCTATGCGAGTTTAGAGAATAAAATATCTCCTATTGAATAAGATTAAACATTTAGGACGGTTCTTGCGCCGTCCTTTTTTCTATTGACAAAAATAAAGTGGTTGTGATAAAGTAATTTAATAACAAATTAACTAATGTCAGTTCTTTTTAACTTAAAGGAGGTGTTAGATGAGATTAAAATTGCCTTTTACTCTGCTAATGTTGAGTTTTCTTATTGGCGCAACATTTTTTACAGTCAGCGCTCTTACAGAGACCGTCGGAGGTTCAGCCTCAGAAACACAAGAAGATTCAATGGTGTTTATAAAATACGTTACTCCCAAAACCCAATCGCTTAGTATTAGAGACAGTCTGCCGAATGGAAAGGTAATTGAAAAATTAAAGAAAGGTGAGGAATTAGAAATTCTTTCAGAGAATGAAGCTGGTTATAAAACAGAAAAAGGTTGGGTGACAAATAATGAGAAATTTGTAGTTGTGAGAGTGGACACTATTCGCGTAGAAAAACCAAAGCTGCCTGCTCCTCCCCCACCCGAACCAACAATGTTGCAAAAAAATTGGAAACGAATAGCTGGACTTGGTATAGCATTTATACTACTTATTGTTCTATTAATTTATGCATTGAGAAGTAACAGTTAATTTAAAAAGGGCCGGATAATATTTCCGCGCCCTGTTTTTTTATTCAAACTATTTTCTTAGGCCTATCACTGCGGCCATAGCAATGTATTTCGATTCCCCTTCCATTCGGTAAGAGGAATACAGATAAGGATGGCAAGCGGTACATTCATTTGAGAATTCAATATTTTCCATTTTAATACCATTTTCTAAAAGTTGCGATTTATTAGCACCTAGTAAGTCTAGATAAGTTTTTTCATTTCTAACTGCTTGAAAATCTTTATTAAACTGTGATGCAACATCCTGTTGTATTTCATAATGACAAGGTCCGATGGCTGGGCCGCAAAAAACAATTATCTCTTCTTTTTTACATCCATAATCTTGTGCCATCTTTTGAATCATTTTTTCAGTAACCCGTTCAGTTGTTCCCCTCCAGCCTGCATGAGCAATGCCTACTACTTTTTTGGTAGGTTCATAAAACAAGATTGGCAGGCAATCGGCCACAGTGACCATTAAATAAATATCAGGAACATTGGTAATTAACCCATCAGTTTGAGGAATAAGGCTGTTTCTGGAGCGCGCTCCCCGGCCAGCGTCTGATTTTTTAACATCGTAAATACTATTTCCATGAACTAGCTGGACATTGACTATTTTTTCTAATTTTATACCTATATCCGATAGAAATTTTTCTCGATTCTTGACAGTTTCTTCTTCACTAAATTTACTATTAAGAAATGATTGATTTCCATAAGCCTTGGTAGAAATGCCATGAATCAAATTTTTATACTGCCACAGTTTTGTTGAAAAAATAATACCGCTTTCAAAGATCATAAGACCTCCCATTGATTTTATTAAATCCCAAATTCCAATAATCAAATTCCAAATAAATTCCAATGACCGAAATTCCAATTTTCCAAACAGTTGTCTAATAAAACGTTTTGGTCATTAGAAAATTGGTTATTGGATATTGTTTGTGATTTGGAATTTGGTGCTTGGAATTTGTTTAGATATTAGGATTTCGGATTTAGGATTTATCAATTAGCTTTTATCAATCAAAAATATTATTACGCCAATCACGGCCATAACGGCGGATATAATCCAAAAACGCATGACAACTTTCGGCTCTGGCCAGCCTGACGCTTCAAGATGATGATGAATAGGAGTAGAAAGAAAGATTTTCCTTTTAAACAATTTTTTAGAAAATAATTGTATAAGTACTGATAATGATTCGACAAGTAAAATGAAGCCAATAATTGGTAACAACAAAGCAGAATTGGTTAGCATAGCTACTATACCAAGTGTTACGCCTAATGACATTGAACCAGTATCACCCATAAAAAAGCGAGCGGGATTAATATTGAACCATAAAAAAGCAAGTAATGCGCCAACAATGACGCCGCAAAAAGCTGCCAATTCCATCTTGCCTTGCGCAAAAGCGATAGCACCAAAAGCGCCAAAGCCAGCTAATAAAGTACCGCCAGCTAGGCCATCTAAACCATCAGTTTCATTTACCGAGAAGGCTGTCGAAACAATAATGAAAATGAAGATAGGAATATACCAAATACCGATATCATAATTACCCAAAAAAGGTATATGTAAAGTTGTCCAGTCCAATTTAAAATAAAACCAGTAAGCACCAAAGAGAGCAATTAGTGTGTATATTACTAATTTATGTCTAACCTTTAAACCTCCTCCTTTTGATCCAATACCAAAAATATTTAAAAAGTCATCAATTAAACCGACGAAGGCAGAGGCCACCAACGCACCTAATGGAAGTAAAGTTTGGGGTCGTGTAAGAAAATTTAATTTTTTTATAAAATCAAGGTTAATGGTATTTGCCAAAACAAAAAATAAAAGTGCTAAGAATAATGTAGTTATCCAAATTAAAATACCACCCAAGGTCGGTGTTCCAGATTTTGCTTCATGGAGTTTTGAGTAAATAGGAGTTTTTTCATCAACTCTAATTTTTTTGCCTAGTTTGTATTTGTAAAGAAAGTGAGCGAGAAGTGGCGTCCAAGCAATAGTTACCAAAAAAGCAATAGTTGTTAGAAAAAATATTTTTATTATTTCAAAATTTCCAGAAATATTCATAAAATTAGACTGATTGCTGAATTATCAATAAAGTGGCACCTAATAAAATGATTTGGGCGACACTAGCAGCAATCATTAGAAAATAACTAATAATTTTCTCTCTTTTATAAATTATAGATGATAATAATAAATTAATAAAGATGATAAGAAAGCCAGCGCCAGGAATAAAATAAATTTTATACCATAAACCAATTAGATCGATACCGAAATAAATGTTATAATGAAGAGGTATTGGTTCGGGATTAGGTTTAATTTTCTGACTTAGAATCACCCAAAGAGTGAAGTTAATTATGATAGTGATAATAAAAAAAATTATAATAAACTTATCTTTGAAAAACGGTCCTAATTTATCTTTTGATTGTGATAATTTTTCCATATGCTAATTTTTATTAAAAAATACTATAAAATAATATTGATCATAATTTTGGTATTGATGTTTATTTTAGAAATCACCTCAGCCTGGCAGGAATCGCAAACAATGGATGAAGCCGTACATATAGCGGCTGGCTATAGCTATCTACGTACCGGTGATTTTCGAATGAATCCGGAACATCCACCTTTGTTTAAATATTTATCAGCCTTGCCACTTTTATTTTTGGATCTGAATCATCCATCTTTTTATAAAAGTTGGGCTCAAGCAGATAAATGGCAATTCGGTAGTGATTTTCTATATCATAATAAAGTACCAGCCGATATCATCTTGATTTTAAGCAGAATACCAATCATGCTTTTGAGCTTGCTTGCTGCATACTTTGTTTTTAAATGGACCAAGGAACTATTTGGAGTATATGCTGGCTTATTTGCTGTTTTAATTTTTGCTTTCTCCCCCAATATATTAGCACATTCTCGCTATGTAACTAATGATTTAGCTGTTACACTAGTTATTTTAGTATGTATTTATTATTTTGGGAAATATCTACATAATCCGAATACAAGAAAGCTTATTATTGTTTCAATTATTTTTGGCATTGCACAAGTGACTAAGTTCTCGGCAATTATATTATTACCCATTTTGGTTATCTTGTATTTGATTAAATGGTGGCAATCCAAGAAGCTGAACAATCTTTTTTCTTTTAAAAATTTTCTTAAGACATTTATTTTTATTTTATTTATCACCTATACTGTTATTTTTATTACGTATGCTTTTGAAATAAAAAAACCTTTGAATGATCCCGATGTTGCCAACTTATACTATCGAAAAGAAACAATAATTAAAAACAAATTATACGAAGGTCGAAGTGGATTGGATCTACAAATATTAAAATTCACTGATCTTGATCGTAAATCAGGTCAATTAATATATAAGGCAGCAAAAAATATTCCTATTCCAGCTTATTCATACTTTAGAGGTTTTGTCCAACTAGCTGGCCATGATTATTTTGGGCATCAAGCATATATTCTAGGAAAATATTCTAATTTTGGTTTTTGGTATTATTTTCCAGTAGCTTTCTTTGTAAAAAGTACAATAGTTGAAATAATAATATTAATTATTTTATTAATATTCTTTTTCAAAAATTTAATATCTTTATCAAAGAAAAACGGAATCATTAATTTTTTTAAATATAGCTCTTTTTATTATTATTTGCTGACTATACCACCACTGATCTATTTTTTATGGAGTTTAACCAGTCATTTAAATTTGGGTGTACGACATATTTTACCGATTTATCTATTTATTATCATTCTTTCTGGTTATTTGGTAAAAGTAAATATTAAAAGATTTAATAGATTATTTAAAATATTATTAATTATTCTGCTTTTATTTCACATCACTTCAAGTTTATTGACTTATCCTCATTTCTTAGCATATTTTAATGAAGTGTCTGGTGGTCCTAAAAATGGACCGAAATATCTTCTTGATTCCAATATTGACTGGGGGCAGGATTTAAAAAACTTAGAGGTGTATTTAAAGAAAAATAATGTTCAATCGTTATGTTTAAGTTATTTCGGGACAGCTAACACAAGTTATTATTTAAAGATGAATGCAGGAAAAATTAGTGAGATACCGATGTTCGAGTCATCAAGACCTGACTGTTTAGTCGCTGTGAGTGTTAGTAATTTATTTAATAAAGAAGGAAATTATAAATGGCTTACAAAATATAAACAAACAGCTGATATTGGTTATTCCATTTATATTTTTTCAATAAAAAGTCAATAAAATCATTAAATAATCTAGGTTGACCAAAATTTATATCTGTGCTATAATTAAAAAGAGAAAATTACACTAAAATTAATAAAAAATAAATGATTGCGCCTGAAGAAGTAAAAAAAATTATACTTCAGGGGAAACTCATTCCAAAAGAACAATTAGAGGAGGTTTGGACGAAAGTAAATACCGAGAGTGTTGATTTTGCCCAGTATTTAATTGAAAAAAATCTTATTTCAGAGAATATACTTTATGAGGCATTAGCCAGTTACTTTGGCGTGCCTTTTATTGATTTAAGAAGACAAACAATTAGAAAAGATATTTTAACTCTTATTCCTGAGCCTATTGTACAGAATCATCAGATAATTGCCTTTGAAAAGGATGAAAAAGAAATAAAAATTGGCTGTTTAGACCCCCAGGATCTTGAAATTTTTGAATTTCTAAAAAAGAAAACAAATTTAGGAATAAAAATTTTTCTGACAACACCAACCAGTATCAAACAAGCACTCACCCTGTATCATAAAGGTATATCAGCTGAATTTAAACAGATATCCAAAGGTGAAGAAGAATCAAAATTAGTTACTCCCAAGGAGTTAAAACAATTAGCACAGGATCTACCAATTGTCAGAATTGTTGATACTCTTTTAGAATACGCTATTTTTGAAGGAGCATCTGATATTCATATTGAACCGGCTGAAAATGATATGATTATTCGCTATAGAATCGACGGTATTTTAAGAGAAGTTATGAGATTACCGAAAAGCATACAAGAAGGGGTGATAGCACGTATTAAAATTTTATCTCGATTAAAAATAGATGAACACCGTTTGCCACAAGATGGAAGGTTTAAAATATCAACTTCTGATTATAAAATTTCGTTTCGTGTTTCAATTTTACCAGTTTTTGATGGCGAGAAAGTTGTTCTAAGATTATTAAATGAATCTTTTCAAGTTCTTACTCTCGAACAACTTGGTTTCCAACTTAAGGCATTAAATATTGTCAGAGAAAATTTAAAAAAACCGCATGGTCTTTTTATGGTCACTGGACCAACTGGTTCAGGTAAAACAACAACACTTTATACACTTCTTGATATGCTGAATAAACCTGAAGTGAATATTTTAACAATCGAAGATCCAATTGAATATCGTATGCCGCGCGTTAATCAAAGTCAGGTTAACCCTAGAATTGGTTACACATTTGCTATTGGTTTAAGAGCTTTGTTAAGGCAAGACCCAAACATAATTATGGTTGGAGAAATAAGAGATAACGAAACAGCCGAAATTGCTTATCATGCTGGTATGACTGGTCATTTAGTGCTTACCACTCTTCACACTAATAATGCTGTCACAACATTGCCTCGTTTACTGGAAATGGGTATCCCTCCATTTTTGATAGCTTCAACGACTAATCTAGTTGTTGCCCAACGTCTTGTACGTAAAATTTGTTTAAATTGTATACAAAGCTATACTCTGACAAAAAAAGCAATACAAGATATTGAGATACACTTTAGTCTAAAAAGTATTTTAGAAATTTTAGAAAGAGAAGGAGTAATTATATCTTCAAAGGCACCAATTGAATCCCTCCTTTTTTATCATGGTAAAGGATGTAAACAATGCAATAGTACTGGTTATAAGGGTAGAATAGGAATTTATGAAGCTTTGGAAATAACAGAGGAAATTTCAGAATTAATTCTTTCTAAAGCGACAACAGGAGAAATGGAAAAAGCCGCTCTTAAACAGGGCATGTTGACAATGACACAGGATGGTTTTATTAAAGCGAAGAATGGTATCACAACTTTAGAAGAAATATTAAGAGTAACAAAAGAATAATTTAATAAAATAATATTATAAAAAATATGCCAGATTATATTTACACAGCCAGATCCCAGGATGGAATGCTTAAAAAGGACAGAATTACAATGAAAGATGAAAAAGCTTTAGCTGAATATTTAAGAAGTCAAGGTTTACTTTTAACATCAATAAAACTAGCTAAGGACGAAGGAAAATCGAAAATGGGGTTTTTATCTTCTATTTTCGGTCGTGTACCTCTTGTGCAGAAAATGTTTTTTACTCAAAATTTACAGGTAATGGTAAGAACTGGTTTTTCCTTGGCTAACGCTTTGAAAACAGTTTCAATGCAGACAACTAACAAAAGATTCCAAAGAGTCATTCAAGATTTACAGCACGACGTTGAAAGTGGTGTTTCTTTTTCGAATGCGCTTTCTAAACATAAAAATGTTTTTTCTGAATTATTCATTAATATGGTGGCGGCTGGCGAAATTAGCGGTAAACTAGACGAAACATTAAAGTATTTGACTGTTCAAATGAAAAAAGATCACGAAATAATGTCAAAGGTTAAATCAGCTTTGACTTACCCAGCTATTGTTGTTATTGCCATGGTTGGTATAGGTATAGCTATGATGATCTTCGTGATTCCTAAAATGTTAGGTATTTTTACTGAAATGCAAGCTAATTTACCACTACCGACAAAAATATTACTCGGTACAAGTAATTTCTTAACTCATAATGGAGTATTAACTACTATAGCTGTGATAATTATAGTGGTTGTTTTATACAGATTAAATAAGACAAAAAAAGGCAAAGCTGTTTATCACAGAATTCTTTTAAAGTTACCAATAATTTCTGGTATCATAAAAAAAATAAATCTCGCTCGTTTTACTCGAACACTCAGTTCTTTATTAAAAACTGATATACCAATTGTTCAATCATTTCAAATTATTTCCAGAACTCTTGGCAATGTTCACTATAAACAAGCGATGCTTGAGACGGCTGATAAGGTTAAAAGAGGTGTGAGTATTGTAAAAAGTTTGGAAGAAAATACTGATTTATTTCCACCGGTAGTTACTCAAATGATTGCCGTTGGTGAAGAAAGTGGTACTCTTGATACTATTTCAGATGAGGTAGCGCAATTCTATGAAGCTGATGTCGATCAAACAATGGGAAATCTTTCTGTAATTATCGAGCCAATTTTAATGATTGTATTGGGCGCCGCAGTTGCCGTATTGGCATTGGCCGTAATTATGCCTATGTATTCATTAGTAGAGGTTTTATAAAAAATCAACTATTAATCTAATAAATGGGAAATAATATAAAAAAATATACAGGTTTTACTTTAATTGAAGCAGTTGTCGTTATCGGTGTTTTAGGTGTGGTTATTATGAGTATTTTGACGATGTTTAATAGTAGTGTCAGAAATTCAGCGGCGGCGCGCGCTCGATTAGTGGCTGTAACTTTAGCGACTCAAGAAATGGAAAAGATTAGAAACCTTGATTATAAAAAAGTTTGTATCGGTGGAGGAGATTGCATAATTAATAATGATCAAATATTTGAAAAGGGTGGCATAAAATATACAGTGACAATTGCTGTAAATAAAGTTGATGATGCTTTCGATGGTTGCGGGTCTACTTATAGTGGTGATCCAACTGATTGTCAAGACAAGCCTAGTTTTGATTCAGAAGATGAGGATTATAGAAAGATAGGTGTAACAGTTACTTGGGATAAATTTTATAATAATTCACCAGTCGCGCTTTCAACTTTAGTAGTACCTAAGGGTTTGGAAGTTCAAGAAGGTAAAGGCTCATTATCAATAAAAGTCTTTAATTCCAATGGCGATGGAGTACCACAAGCGAAAGTAACTGTTGGAAAAGTTTGCGACGGCTGTCTTACAGCTGACTACTATACAGATAGTGCCGGTAACTTACAAGTATTAAATTTAGATGAAGCTGATTATCGTATTATAGCTACAAAGGAAAATTACTCTACTGATCAGACATACGCTCAAACAGAAACATTTATGCCTGTTAATCCTGATAAAACAGTGGTAGCTGGTCAGATAACTGAAGCAAGTTTTAGTATTGATCAATTCAGTACCTTAAAAGTCTACACTCTAAAGACAGATTGCTCTAATCAAAACCAAATGCCTAATGATAAGATTGATTTAAAATTGGAAGGTGAAAAAATAATTGGTTACGAAGATAAAACACCTATTCTTAAAAATTCAAAACTTTTATCAACCACTTATGGCAATCCTTATAAACTTGTAGACAATTTAGAATGGGATAATTATTCTCTTAGTATTACTGGTAGTACATATAGTAATCCTAAAGCTGATGTAAATGGAGATACTAATGTTAGTGAATTAGACGTCTATTATTTAATCGATTATTTATTTAGAGGTTCTGGGAAGCCACCTGTAGATGATACAGGAGATCTTAATGGTGATGGCATAGTTGACATTAGTGATGTAATGTTAATAATAGACTTAATTAATGGTATTACGCCAAACTTTGATATAGCCGGCATCATCTCGCCTTCATCACTGAATATTTTACCTGGAACCGCTCCTGAGGTTCAATTAATTTTAGAAGAGCATACAACAAATTCATTATTGGTAACTGTCAAAGATTCTGGAACTGGCTATACGGTAGATGAAGCAAGTATAAATTTATCTTCAACAAGCCCAGCTTATGATCAAACAAAAAAAACAAGTAGAAATTTATTTGAACAAACTGACTGGTCCCATGGACCGACTAATAACGACTTGTTCAAATATGACCCTTTAGCCTTTGCTTCTTGGGATAGCAATATAGATTATACAACTAAAGCAGATTATGTCACTTTGAAACAACAAAGTCAGACAATATCAATACCGCAATCGACAACAGATGATTTCTTTGCCAATATAACAAGAAATGATCAATCTCATACTACAGCTGACTGGAGTTCTGGCAAAGTTCAATTAAAGGAAAATGATGAAGACTTGGGCTTTCAACAACAGCAAGCACAAAAATTCAAATTAGCCGCTTCAGGAGTACCGGTTCCGACTATTGAATATATCACTCCAGGTACTGCACAGACTAATAAGCTCAATCCGTCAGGTCAAGGTAATATTACAAGAGCTACTCTCACAGTAAAAGATCCTAGCTTGCCTGCGGGCACGAGCATGCAATATTTTTTAACTGATGATGGCATAAATTATGACAGTGTTACGTCTGGCATATATTTTACATTTCCCACAGCTCATCCTGGTAGTGATTTACGTTTTAAAGCTATTTTGGCGACGACAAATACTAGTCGTACGCCAGTTTTGAACAATATCCAAATTGATTATGATGTGGCCAGTTATGTTAGTTCTGGATATTTAATATCTTCAACATTTGATACGACAAATAATATCGGCACAAATTATTACAACTTATCTTGGGACCCCGTTCAACAAATAACCGGCACTGAAGTAAAATTTCAAATTGCTACCAGTACTGTTGATGATCCTTCAAGCTGGGAATTTTTAGGTCCGGCTGGTGCAGGTTCTTACTATACCTCACCGGCAATTATTAATTCAACTCATAAAGATCAAAGGTATCTTAGATATAAATTAATTTTATCGACGCAAGACGTTAACAACACACCGATGGTTCATAATGTTAATATGGAATATAATATTGGCTGCTCACCGCCTGGTCAGGCTTTTTTTAAAAATATAACACAGGCAGATTATACTCTACAGGTGGCTCATCAAAATTATAATGACTATTCAGTTATAATAAAAAACATCTCTGGTTATAATCAAAAAGATGTAAAAATGATCAAGAAATAAAATAATTGTCTTTTTCAATCACTAAAATTTATATTATCATAAGATTTACATATGTTTAGAAATGACAAAGGCATCACCTTAACAGAAATAGTTGTTGTTATTGGTATTACTGGTTTAATTATTGAAAGTCTATTTTTATTTATTAACCAAGGTTATAAAAGTTGGCGCACTGCTCGTGATCAAGCTACTGCTCAAGAAAATGCACGATCTGCTTTAGATAAAATTGTTGAAGAAATAAGAGAAATTCAGCCATCTGGTCCAGGTGGAGCCAGTATAGATTCAGCTGAAAATAATTCATTTATTTTTTATAGCAATATTGATATTGATTCTGATATTGAAAGAGTAAGGTATTTTTTAGAGGGAACTGATTTTAAAAAAGGTGTGATTGAACCAGTAACAAATGTAAATACGCAGGAAATTACTTATCCAACTGCCAACGAAACCAAATATCTGAAAGCTCACTATGTTAGAAACATCGATTTGTTCAGTTATTATGATAAAGATAATCAACAGATCGGTAACGATCAAAAAAGCAATATTACTGAGGTGCATATAAAAATAGTTGTCGATTATGATACTAATCAACCACCGGGTGCTATTACCTTAGAAACTGATGCTAATTTAAGAAACAAAAGCTTATTATAATATGTCGAATAATAAACGAAAATTAAATAGTTTTTTTGGTAAAAAAGGAAGTATTTTAATCATCGTCATAGTTTTTACAGCTGTATTTATTATATTAGGTAATGTGGCTTTGCAATATGTTATGAATCAATCACGCGCTACCCGTATAAAAAGTGATAAAGAAAAGGCTTTTCATATTGCTGAAGCTGGTATTAATTACTATCGTTGGCATTTAGCCCATGTGCCTGATGACTATCGTGATGGTACGGGGTCAGTAGGTCCTTATATCCATAATTACACTGATGAAAATGGTGTAACAATAGGACAATTTAGCCTAGAGCTTATACAACCACCACCTGGTTCAACAATAGTCACGATTAAATCAACAGGATGTTTAGAGGCTTGTTCTGGCCCAAATTATTTTACTCACAAATCGATCACTCTAAAAATGGGCATACCGTCTTATACAACTTATGCAGCAATATCTGATTCAACATTAACTTTTCCTGAAACAGCCGAAGTTTATGGTCTTGTTCATTCAAATGATAAAGTTATATTTGACGGCGTGGCCTATAATAAAGTAACTGCTGTTAATGGTGTAGAGACTAATTGTGGCGCGTTACATAAATGTCAATGTCCACCTCCAACACCTGTCCCTCCGGCTGATCCTAATGAATGCACACTCCCGCTTTCGATGCAACAGACAACAAAGCAATTTGTTAAAACAAATTTTAATGAAGTATCATCTAATAATAAAAATGAATCAAATATCACAGAAACCAAAGACAAAACATCTAAAGTTTATATGGCATCTCAAAAAGTTCCTATAATTGATAACAACATTAAAGTTTTAGCAGAGGAAGAACCACCTGAACAAGTAGGTCGCGGTGCTTCACAAGTTTTTTTTGGTGGCCAGGAATCGCCAGTTGCCGCTATTGATTTTAACCGCATAACTATTAATTTGGCTAAAGCAAAAGAAGAGTCAAAAAGTAGCGGAAATATTTACCTTGGACGTTCTGAAACTGAGGGATATCATATTAAGTTTAATAATACAGGCATTGAAATTTATAAAGTAACAAATCAATTGACATGTAAATATAATGATAAAGAATATGAAGATATTTATTCTATTGGAACAGATTCACCACAGCCAGTTTACAGTGGATTGTTACCAAGTAATGGTTTATTAATTTATGTACAGGATGATGTTTGGGTTGAAGGTACTATCGATGGTCGTGCAACAATAATTGCGGCTGAAGATCCTTTAGCTTCCGGTAAAGCAAATATTATTATAAACAAAAGTATAGTTTATAAAGATAATGATGGTAGTGATATACTTGGCTTGGTGGCGCAAAACGACATTTTAGTCGGATTTTATAGCGATGCAAGTATAACAATCGATGGTGCTTTAATGGCTCAAAAGGGACAGGTAAGACGTAAATATTATGAACCACACACAACTGGTGATTTTGATCCAGCTGGATGTGGCGGTTATATAAATCGTACTAGTATAACTCTTCATGGTTCAATGGCTTCCTTTAAACAATACGGCTTCTATTACACTATTGATAATTCAGGATATGCGAAAACAACCTATATTTATGACAATAACTTGCTTTATTCTCCACCACCTTTTTTTCCCAATACAGGTCAATACAGTATTATTTCCTGGGAAGAAGATTAAATATTTATGGATCAAAATAATAAAAAAAATTCAAATAATGGATACGGACTGGTCGAATCAATCGTTGCCATTGGTATCATCGCCGTCTTTTTAACAGTTTTTATGAGTTCATTTTATTTTATTTCATTCCAAAAATATATTAGAAACAAAGGTTTAGCATACAACTTGGCACAAGAAGAGATTGAAGCTCTGCGCCGAGTATCTTTTACTGAATTAACTGATCGTACTGGCGCTCAATTTATTAATGTCGCTTATAATGTTGGTAACTTGTTTGTTAATTCGTCAGCGCAGGCAGTCAGCGCGCCAAATGTTTATGAATTAGCCAGACCGTCTACTTTTACTTCTGGGGTAACTGGTTTAGCTATTTTGCCTGGTGAAGATTATGATGATTTTTCTTTTGAGTCAAATATCAAAGCTTTGACTGATTCTGATAATAGTTGGCAGGCTGGCCTCGTTTTTCGCTACCAAGATATAAATAACTTTTATCGTGTTAGAATTGCCGCTAATGATTTGATAGTATACAAGGTATTAAATGGCGCCAATACTATTTTGTACTCAAAGTCACAGGTCTTTTCCAAAGATACTTGGTATAAAATTAAGGTAGAGGCAAGTGGCAGCACATTAAATGTTTACCTAAATGATACTTTGTTAACAACCACTCCAGTGACTGATACAGCTTTTTCCATAGGTAGACTAGGATTAGTCGGTTTAAACACTGTGCATGCCCAATACGATGACGTAAAAGTAATAACAGCCCAGACAACCACATGGAATTTCGATAGTGCCGGAGAAACAATTGGTGAAATAGCCGTAGGCTGGCAAAGATTTGGTATCAATGACTTGCCTTCAGGTGTTGATAAACTAACAATTGAAAATGCAGAAACTGGCTACGATGATATTAAAAAAATCACCGCTAAGATAGAGTGGCAGGAACAGGACAACAACAAATCAGTAAATATTGTAACATACATTAGCGAATAAAAATGAAAAAATATTTTTGTCAATCCCAAAAAGGTTTTACTTTGGCTAACATGCTTATCACTCTAAGTATTCTTGTGATTTTGTCAGCCTTAGTACTAAGTATTTATTTTTCATACAATAATGTACTAAAAATTTATCTGGCGAAAACTGATTTGCAAACATATAATATAATTGCTCTTAATCGTATAGCCTCGATGATTAAGTCAGCGAATAATATTCCTGAAACAAAAACTATCAATTCTAACAGTTATACTACTTCAACTGATACACTGATTTTAGAATTACCATCTGTTGATAGCAATCAAGATATTATCACGAATACATATGATTATATAGTTTATTATTTGGACCTGGCAGATACTACAAAATTAAAATCATCTACTGAAGCAGCCGCCGGTAGCGTTAGAATAACTGGTGATAATTTAGTGGCTAATAATGTTAAAAATTTAATTTTTAATTATAACAATGACCAAATTTCTAGCACAAATAGAGTAAATATAACCCTTACTTTAGAAAAAGTGGTTAATAATAAAGTACTAAAACTTGTTAGCCAGACTTCAGCTGGCCTAAGAAATAAATAATATGAATATAAAAAGACAAAACGGTCAAATCTTAATTATGGTTAGTGTTTTTCTTGCTTTAATTTTAATTATTAGCGTAGTACTTTATACTTATATTAATCAAAATAATCAAGTCACCAGTCGATTATATAACTCAGTTCAAGCTATTAATCTCGCTGAAGCCGGTATTAATAAAGCAACTTGGTGTTTGAATCACACGGATCGCTGCTCTATTCCATACACCAGCGAAACAAAATCTGTTGGACCAGGTCAATATACCACCACTGTCACGAGTGTCGGTCAGAATTATATTGTTGAATCGACAGGCACAGTTAATAATTTACAAAAAAAAGTAAAGGTAACAATTACAAAGCAGACAACTACAGCAAACGCCTCATTTTACTATGGTGTACAAGTGGGCGCTGGTGGACTAAAAATGGAAGAAAATAGTTATGTATTAGGAAATATTTATTCTAACGGCTCTATTGAAGCTGATTCTGGATCTTATGTTACAGGCGATGTTTATGTAGCTGGTGGCACTGCCCTAGCTGCTGACCAGCAACAAACAACAGAATCATCAGATTTTAATTTTGGTGATACGTCTAATAGAGCTGACATTGCCCAAAGTTTTAAACCAGGACTAACTGCTCCAATAAATTATGTCAGTTTTTATATCAAAAAAGTTTGCGAAAGTAATGATTGCAGTAAATCAAAAAACAATCCTCCTAATGCCACGATAAGGATCACCTCTGATAATGGAAATAAACCGGCTACTTCATCATTAGCCACTGGTACACTTGATTCTAATTTAGTAACTACATCTTTTAACTGGGTAAATGTTTCTTTTACTTCTAACCCCGAATTGACTCAAAACCAGACTTACTGGATAGTGATTGATATGCCTAGTGTCAGCAGTACTAAATATTATGTAATTGGTAAACATGATAATGCTG
>Ga0315289_10001301_pt1 | contig 38881 bp, 35 predicted proteins | sample YL17G11_40_MG_FD_203452 | JGI IMG/M metagenome (GOLD analysis project Ga0315289, IMG submission 203452) | Sediment microbial communities from Yellowstone Lake, YNP, Wyoming, USA - YL17G11_40 | ecosystem: Environmental > Aquatic > Freshwater > Lake > Sediment | place: USA: Wyoming | collected... | reverse complement strand
GTTCACGCTCGCTCTCGAACACCATCCGAACTGCCCGTTCCCGCACCTCGGGAGAGTACCTGCTCGCTCTTGCCATGACCCCATCCTCTCAAGGAATTGTGTCTCCGGCAATCCCGGGGCGGTTCAATCGCCGTAGATGACCACCCAATCTGGCCTCTGCTCAAGGAGCACCTGCTCGATCGCTTCCAGCATCCGTCCAGTCTGCGCTCCGTGTGATCCCGACCCAATGCCCAGATAGTAGTCAGGCTCGGGGATCTCGAGTTCGCGAAAGAACGCAGCGGAGAGGTTCTCGTCGTAGTGCTGACCTGTGTGGACAAGGAGATGCTCAATCCTTCTCCCTGTCGAGGCGTTGTGCGCCGCAATCGCCCGGATGACCGGAGCGACCTTGACGAACGACGGTCGCGCACCCACGACACTCATGGCCTTCATCTGGTCTCTCCTCCTGGGAGCTGTCGCTGCATCATACCCCGTTCAGCAGGGATCCCCGGCACCTGGACGCGAAGCGACACCTCTCCCCTCAACGATGAACAGGCGCGCCCAGCGCTCAAGGATGAAGAAGCGGAAGAAGAAGTCACTCTGGCGCATCCCAGGCCCTTTCAGGTATCTTTGAAACTGCGCCCGGAGCCGATCCATCTCGACGTACTCAGGCAGGAACTGTGCACGCTCGAACTCGGCCGCGACAAGATCCCTCATCGCGCTCCCTCTAAACCAGGCCTCTTCAGGCGTGGCGAAACCGAGCTTGCTCTTCCTTCTCCGTACCGCCTCAGGCAGGGTTCCCTTCAGTGCGTTTCGCAAGACGAACTTGGTCCAGCCGTGTTGGAGCTTCTGGGAGAGGGGAAGAGACGCCACCTTCTCGACCAAGCGGACGTCGAGAAACGGGAGTCTGGGTTCCACCGCGTGCGCCCCAGCGTTTCTGTCCTCGTAGCGAAGCAGAACGGGGAGACTAAAGGAAAGGAGATCGGCCCTCATCCGCTCGCCGAGGCTCCCTGCGTAGCCGAGCTCCGCTGGCCTTGCCGGCAGTGCCTCAGAGGGCCTCGCCCTGAGCAAGTCGGAGGCTCCCAACACGCGATCCCAGACCCGGAAGTACCTCCACCCCTTCCTCAGATTGAGGGTCCCGAGAATCGCGGGAGACAGCAGCAAGTGCATCGCCTCATCGAGAAGGTGGACGCACCTTCGTTTCCTCGCGAGGTACATCAGGTAGAAGAGGTAGAACTTCCTGTATCCGGCCAGCTGTTCATCGCTCCCCTGGCCGTCGAGGAGCACGATGGTTCCAGTCTTGCGAGCAGCGGCCAGCACCTTCCACTGCGCGTAGATGCTCGTCCCCCCGAACGGTTCCTCCTGATGCCACAGAATCCGGTCGAGCTCAGATGCAAAGCCCTCTGGGCTAGGGAAGATCAAGGTCTTCTCCGCTCCGGTCCTCTCGATCACGGCATCGATGAACGGGCGCTCATCGAAACGCGGATCGGCGTAGCACGCGGAGAAGGTCCTCTGCCTGGGACTCGCTTGCCCAGCCTGGGCGGGCTCGAGGAGCCGATTCACCGTGCAGACGATGGAGGAGGAGTCAAGACCTCCGCTCAGACATGAACCGATCGGGACGTCGCTTCGCAGCCTGAGGCGGACTGCGTCCGTGAACAGCTCGCCGAACTCCTCGGCGTACTCCTCATCAGAGCGCTCGCTCGGGTACGAGTCCGATACCGAGAGATTCCAGTACCGTTCTGTGGTCAGCCGGCCTGTCTCGCCTACGACTAGGTTCGAGGCAGCCGGGAGCTTCCTGACCTCGCTGAAGAAGGACTCCTCCGTGTGGTCAAGGAGGCCCCACAACAGAAAGTCCTGGATCAGGGAGGCATTAGGCTCAGGACTCGCGCCCAGTGCGAGCAGGGGCTTGATCTCAGAGGCGAACGCGAAAAGCCCCGCGCGGGAAACGTAGTGGAACGGCTTCACACCTAGGCGGTCCCGCGAACAGAAGAGCTCCCTCCGGCGTGAGTTCCAGATCGAGAAGGCCCACATCCCATTGAAGCGGCGAACGCAGTCCGCTCCCCATTCCTCGTAGGAGTGCAGGATGACCTCGCTGTCGGTGTGAGAGACGAAGCGATGACCCAGCCTCTCGAGATCCCTGCGCAGCTCTTCGAAGTTGTAGACCTCTCCGTTGTGGATGATCCAGAGAGTCCCGTCCTCGTTGCAGAGTGGCTGATGGCCTGCGGGGGAGAGGTCAATGACCGCCAGGCGGCGATTGGCGAGTGCGAGGTTGTACGGTCTCTCCAGGACCTGAGCCACGGTCCCCTTGGGTGAGTATGAGAATCGGGATTCATAGATGGACTGAGGCGTGTCGGTGTTCCCAGCGATGGCGTACTCCCCCGTTGCAGTCTCTACGAACAGGTAGCCCTCGTCGTCGGGTCCGCGATGGGCAAGGAGTCTCGCAGCGGATACAAACTGGCTCCGGTCGACCGGTTTCCCGTCTAGGCGAACGAGACCCAAGATCCCGCACATCACGCCTCACCTGCCAGGAGTCTAGCGTACAGTTCGACGAGCCTCGTCGCCTCGGCCTCCCAGTTGTACTTCTCTCGAACGGCCTCCCTGCCGTTCTGTCCCATCCGTCTCGCCTCCTCGGGATGGTCAATCAGATACCGGATTGCCGCGCTGATCTCCTCTGGGTCCAGCGGGTCGACGCTCAATCCGCACCTGCACTCTCTGACGATTCTCTCCCAGAGGGGAAACCGCGAGGCGATCACGGGCAGGCCGGCGGCCATGTACTCGAAGAGCTTCACGGGTAGCGCCGTTTCGTGTCCGCCACCAGGGTGAAGGCAGACGAGCCCCACACTGGAGCCGCGGAAGTAACTTGGGATCCTCTTGTAGGGGACGCTGCCGACTAGATCGACTCGGTCGTACCCCCTCGTCGCGCGGAGTTCGCTCTCCGTGGCTGAGCCCTCGAACGCTCCGACGAGCATCAGGCGAGCGTTCCAGCGTCGGTCAAGGAGGCTCAGGGCCTCGGTCATCTCGAACAGACCCCGACTGCGGCTGAGCCCTCCGACGTAGATCAGCCGCGGCGCGCTGGGGTCGGATTCTCGAGGGGAACTCTGCTCGACCAGGTCGAGGGATGGGAAGTTCCGGACGAGAACGGTCTTCTTCGCGGGGAAGCGCGCCTGTATCGTCTCCGTCACGACCACAATCCCGTCAAGGAGGTGAGCCGAAACTCTCTCCGCGCAGCCTACGGCGCCTGCGATCAGCCGCCTCGCAAACCGCGGCAGCCAGTGCTTCACCAGAATGAGGCGAGGGTAGTCCTCGTGAACGTCGTAGATGACCTTCGTCCGGGTGAGGAGCCCCAGACAGACGCCGGCCAGAAGCAACTCGGGGTCGTGCACGTGGAGAACGCCCGGCCGTTCGCGCAGGGCCTTCCAGAAGACCGTTCCGGGTGACAGAAGGATCCTTCCCAGGCGCGATTTGAACGGACGAAGCGCGACAATCCTTACCCGATCAACGGTCTCGTTTCGAGTGTGCGGAGCGAGCAGCGTGACGGAGTAGCCAGTCTCCGCGAGAGCCCTCGCCTCCTTGTAGAAGATCCGCGCGTCAAACGGAGGGTGAACGGTCGTCGCAACGCAGATTCGAGGCATTCGATTCCGTTCTGCCGTGATGGCCCCTCCCTGGGAAGAAGCTACTTGTCGACCGCAAAGACCTCCGCCCAGACCTCCAGTGACACCCACGACCAGAGAAGAGACTGCCAGGCATCTCTTCCTCCAAGGAACTCACTCCAGACGCGCTGGGTCACCCTTGCATCCAGCCATTCCCTCTTCGCGAAGCGAGGGGAGTGAAGGACTTCGTCGATCCATGGCCGGAGAGGTCCCCTCATCCACGTCGTTTGAGGAGGCGCGAAGCCCAGCTTGTCCTTTCGCGTCCGCACCTCCTCAGGGATCAGACCACGCATGCTCTCGCGCAGGATGTACTTGGTCGTCGTTCCCCGCAGCCTCTGGTCAGACGGGATCGAGAAGAGGAACTCGACGAGGCGGTGATCGAGGAATGGGAGGCGTATCTCGCGAGAGAAGGCCGCTGCGTTCCGGTCGGCGTACCGCAAGAGGGCGGGAAGCATCGTCCGAGTCAGCGTCTCGTACTGCGCCCTGTCCAGAGTTCCCTTGAGCTTGAGAGGAGCCCGTTCATCGGTGCCTTTCCACGTCCTCTCATAGGCCTCAGGAACGGCGACCGGCCGCACGTGCCGGCGGACTGGCTGACGAAGCCGCGGTGGAAGCATCGTGAAGAGGATCAGAGGCAGGTTTCGCGGTCCCTGCTCGTGGAGATACCGCCACCCGCTCCTGGCCAAGGAGGCCACGCGTAGCTGCTTCAGGAGGTCGACGTAGTAGGGTCCGAAGTAGACATGGTAGCCGGCGAGGGTCTCGTCTCCCCCCTGACCGTCGAGGAGCACGGTGACCCCTTCCTCCTTCGCCAGGCGCATGACGCACCACTGGGCGTAGATGCTGGTCGAGAGGAAGGGCTCCTCCTGGTGCCACGTCAGCCTCTCCATCTCTCGTGAAAGGCTGGCGGGGTCTGGGTAGACCACGTGTCCCTCGGCCTGGGTCTGTTCAACCACCTGCTCGATGTAGCGACCTTCGTCGTAGCGGGGGTCACGAAAGCGTGCGGAGAAGGTCTCCTGGGCACCCCTCCCGGTCTCGTCGGCGACGAGGCACACGACGCTCGACGAATCGAGTCCTCCGGAGAGGCTCGATCCGACCGGAACGTCCGAGCGGAGACGGATCCGGACCGAGTCCGTCAAGAGCTCGAGGAATCGCTCAGCGTAGTCCTTGTCGCTGTCAAAGGTGACTCTCTCGTCTGGGTCGATATCCCAGTACTGCCAGGTCCTAAGGCCCCCATCTGGCCGGGAGTAAATGAGAGCGTGCGCCGGGGGGAGAGCCCGAACACCCTGGAACAGAGTCTCCGCGCCGGTGTCGACTTCGCGAACCGTGAGATAGCGGTAGATGGTGCGGTGGTTCGGTTCTGGAGGGACGAGCCCTGAGGCAAGCAGAGCCTTGACCTCCGAGGCGAAGAGGAGGTAGTCAGGCCCGATGACGTAGTAGAAAGGTTTCTCCCCGAACCGGTCCCGCGCCGCAAACAGCCGCTCGCGCTTGGAGTCCCAGATGGCAAAAGCGAACATGCCGTTCAGGCGGCTCAGGCACTCGTCTCCCCACTCCTGGTAGGAGGCAAGAATCACCTCGGTGTCGCTCGTGGACCGGAAACGATGTCCGTGGGCCTCCAGTTCTTTCCGCAGCTCAAGGTAGTTGTAGACCTCGCCGTTGTGTGTAATGACGAGGCCATTCCTTTCACTGACCATCGGCTGATGCGCCGCCGGGGAGAGGTCGAGGATGGCCAATCGCCGGTTGCCGAGTCGGATCGCGCCACCGTTCGACTCCCAGGAACCCGCGTCGTCAGGGCCCCGATGGGCCAGCAAGTCGCGCATGAGGATGAACGTCTCTTCGCTCAGCTTCGGAGTACTTCCTACGCATCCGACGATTCCACACATCACTTGATCACGCCCCGCTGGCCGGTCACCTTCCGAAGAGTATAGCTGTGCGTGGCTAGGCTCGCTCTTTCGCTATTCCGAGGGAGGCGATCCGGCGGTTGAGACCAGCTCTGGACTCCCAGCGGCGCCGCAACAAGCGCTGGGAGCTTCCTCAGTGTCAGAGAGGCCAATTCCTCAGCTTCTGCGATGTTCATGAGTTGCTCGGGTGGAATCCCCGAAGGCCGCGGACGCCCCCGTCTTCAGCGAGACCAGGTCGGGAAGCCCGCGACGGGCTGAGCTCAGATGTCGAAGCAGAGCTGTGAATGGGGACTTCCAGCCATCCTGAGCGCGAGTCCTCCGTTGGGGGGCATCGCGGGGGGCGATCTCCTTCCGGGAGTCGACAAGGATGTGTCGCAGTGCCCGATCGACGTTTGCGAGTGCGTGGGGTTGGAAGAGGTAGTCAACGGCACGATTCGCGGAGTCCCTGTCCCGAAGTCTCTCCGCAATCTCCGCAGGCTCTCTGACCAGGGCGGCAAAGCCGTTCTCGAGCAAGTACTCCACGTGCTCAATGCCAGGTAGGTCCAGCAGGAGAGTCCTGAGGCCGAACGCGAGTCCCTCAAATACCGCGGTTGAGCAAACGCCGACTTGGGCTTGGGATTCGGCGAACAGCCGATACAGAGGGATGGTGTCGTCGTCGACGACCTCCAATGGTGCGGTGGCTAGCCATGGGTACTCGGTGCGCCAGCGCGCGTACTCCCCTGGATGGAGCTTATACACGATCTTCCACGGCAGATCGCGACTCGCGGCCAGTTCGACCGCGAAGCGAGACATCTCTCCTCCCGTGGTCCCCTCGGAGATGAACAAGAGCTGTCTCTTCCTATTGGCGTTCGAACACGTGCGAAGCTCGCTTTCAAGATACGGGAAGCCGATGCTCCAGATCCTCTCTTTGGGAATCGGATAGTCGATCGTCTCTTTCCAGTAGTCACCGAAGACAAACAAGTAGTCCGGAAAGGTCCGTTTCACCCGCCCTTCCCCGACGTACGAATGGCTAAGCGTATAGCGGCTCATGACACCGTGTTGGAGTTCGACCGCAGGTATGCCCAATGTCTTGCAGGCTTCTATGAACGTCTCGTTTCCGGAACTGTCGACCAGCAGACTGATCCGCGGGCGCACGCGCTCAAGTAGCTTCAGGTAGGCAGGCAGCGTCGTCTTCCGGCGTAGGAGATCGATCCCCACCATCTGCTCAACGTCGATGGCTACGCCACAGCCTGACTGGATTCCCTCTTCTATGCTCTTCAAGAGGAGCTTCTCTGCCTGAGATAGTGCGACGCTGGCGATTCCCAAGGTTTGCCTAGCGGTCGCCCAGTACAATGGGGCGTCGAGATACCGAATACCCTGCGTCTTCTGGGGAACCATGTGTCTATTCAGGTATGGAGCTTCAAAGTACGCGTAGCTCCAGTCCAGGGCCTCGATGATTGGGTCGCAGTAAATGTCCCACCACAGCCCATCGTCGCGCAGCTTGCGCCGGGGTGACCCCAGGAAGAAGACGTCGCTCCTTGAGGCACGGTAAGGATTCCTCACCACCAGGTTCTTCGCTAGGAGCAGAGCGCCCTTGAGGTAGTCTGACAGGTTGTGCTCGAGGACTGTATGAGATTGCCCAACAAGGCCGGCTTTCTGGAGGACGGCGACCTGCACCGGGAACCGGATCCTCTCCCAGAAGTGGACGCCGGCGACGGTCTGCTCAAGAAGGTCCAGGTCCTCTTCCATCAGGAGCAGCGCCTCGGTTACGTCAGCAAGGCCCCTTCTTCCCTCTCCCCTCATGTTCTTCCTTCTTCGCGACCCTCCAGATGCTGACCCGAATCGCCCTACGGACCTTGGCTGAGAGTCTGACGAGCCTACGTTCACCCATAGGCATTGACCCGCTGGGTGCGGCCGCGCTCATGCGCGAGGGTCATACGGAGTACGTTCCAGTACGGTACCTCCCGAGGTGCTGACGAAACCAGCCTATTGTCCCCTCTAGGCCCCCCTCAAGGTCCACCGCTGGGCTCCATTCGAGGAGTGAACGCGCGAGGGAGCTGTCAGCGAGGAGGCGGTCGACTTCGCTACGACTTGGGCGTTCGCGTTCGGGATCGGTCTCGATTCTGATGGATTTGCCCGCCAGCCCCCCAATCAACGCAGCCAGGTCGCCAATGCTGATTTCTCTGCCGGATCCCAGGTTGACTGTGCGCCCGACTGCCTCCGGTGCCACGGCAGCACGCAGGAAGCCATCCACCGTGTTGTCCACGTAGTTGAAGTCGCGTGTCGGCGAGAGGTTTCCTAGGTGGACTACGTCACCAGCCAGGCACTGCGTAACGATCGTCGGGATGATCGCCCGAGCGGACTGTCGCGGCCCAAAGGTATTGAAAGGACGCACGGTGACCACCGGAAGATCGAACGACAGGTGAAAGGCTTCGGCGAACTTGTCCGCGGCGATCTTGCTTGCAGCGTAGGGGGACTGAGCTTGGAGTGGGTGAGCTTCATCGATCGGAACGTAGCGTGCGGTTCCGTACACTTCGCTGGTCGAGGTGTGCACGACTCGCTGCACCCCCACCTCTCGAGCGGCCTGAAGAACGTTGAGCGTTCCTTCCACGTTCGACCGCACATAGGATGTCGGCGTTTGGTACGAGTAGGGGATAGCGATCAGCGCCGCAAGGTGGAAGACAATCTCGACCCCTTCCATCGCACGACGAATCGAGTCGCGGTCACAGATGTCTCCCATGACGACTTGCAGCTGTTCGCCGAAAGCTGACTGCTCCAGCCACCCCCAGCTTCCCAGGGCGTTGTAGTGGATGAACGCTCGGACATCCGCTCCTAGGCCCACCAGCCTTTCGGCCAGGTGGCTTCCAATGAAACCGCCGGCACCCGTGACCAAGACCCGCTTCCCTGTGAAGTCAAGTTCCAAGTTTTCCCCCCTCTGCGTCTTGTTGGGCCCGCAGGTAGTCCGTCTGCGCTCCAATGTCCAACCAGTACTCATGGATAGGGAAGCTCGCGACCTTCTTCTGCTGTGTGAGAAGCAGCCTGATGAGATCTGTCATCTCGAAGCGTCTTCCGCTCGGGACCTGGCGGCAGGCGTCCGGCTCGAGCAGGTAGATGCCTGCGTTGATGAAGAAGCTGAGGGTCGGCTTCTCTGCCAGTTCCCTGAGCAGCGGACCTTCCGTCTCCACCAGGCCGTAGGGCACGCTCAAATCAAACTTGCGCACGCCCACGGTCGCGGTAGCCTTGTGCTCCCGATGGAACGTCAGCATAGCTAGGAAGTTCACCTCAGTAACGACATCCCCGTTGATCACGAGCAGCGGCTGAACAGGAGGCTTCATCAAGCCGAGCGCGCCCGCAGTTCCAAGCGGCTGTTCTTCGTCAACGTATTGGAGTTCCACGCCGAACTCTGTACCATTCCCGAAGTAGTCCCTGATCTTGTCGGACAAGTAGTGGGTCGCGACGTTCACCTGGCTGATGCCGGCTGCTTTCAACTGGTCAATGATGCGCGCCATGACAGGCCGCCCACCTACAGGGAGCATTGGTTTCGGCAACTGGTCCGTGAGGGGACGAAGGCGCGTGCCTGCTCCGCCAGCCATGATGAGGGCCTGGACCTGAGGACCGTCGACTGGGACGAGCTCATCGAGAGTCGCCAGATCGACGACGCGGCCGCCTTCATCCAGGAGGGGGATCTGCCTGACGACGTGCTGCTGCATCAGGCGCAGAAGCTCCGACCGCCCAGTGCTGGAAAGCGCTGTCACGGGCCTCGAGTACTGGGTCCCGGCCTTCGCCTCAAGAAGCGCCGTGATGGGGGAGTCCAGGTCCCTCCCCGCCAGGACTGCTCCGCGAATGTCCCCATCGGTCACCGTGCCCAGAAGGCGACGATTCTCGTCCACGACGAGAGCAATACCCTTGGCGTTGCACTCGATGCAGCGAATTGCCGCTCGGATGGTGGCTTCAGGCCGCACGAGGAACTCTCTAATGCTTTTCTTCTTCATTAGCCGCTCGAAGAGGACGGGCCGGCACTCCGACCACGCAGGCGTCGTCGGGAACGTCGCTAACAACGACAGTCCCGGCCCCCACGAGCACTCGCTCTCCAATCCGAACACATTGCCGAACCGAAGCGCCAAGACCGATGTGGCTGAGTCTTCCCACCGAGACAGTGCCTCCAATGTGAGCTCCCGTGGCCACGTGCACATGATCACCGATTACGCAATCATGCTCGACGATCGCTCCCGAGTTGACCAGCACGTTCCTGCCCAGTCTCGCGCCCGTGCCGATGATCGCTCCAGCCATCACGGTTACCCCGGCCCCAAGCTTGGCTGAAGGGGAGACCATCGCCCCGGGGTGAATGGCCATCACTGCCTCCATCCCCGCCGCTGTCGCAAGGTCGAATAGACGCGCCCTGGGGCCATTGTCGCCTGCACCACCTATACCCACGAAGAAGTGGTTGACTCCCCGTTTCCTCAACGCAGGCAAGAGTGAGTCGTCTCCGAGCACTGGAATGGCTGCCACCATCTCCTCGTGAAGATCTGGCCGGGGATCCAAGAAACCGACCACTTCGCAATCACCGCGGAGCCTGAGGACCTCAGCGACCACTCTGGCGTGGCCTCCCGCTCCTAGACCTACTACCTTGAGCGCCAACCTATGAGGAACCTCCCGAGACTGCCACCGTCGAGTCGTGGAAGCGCTTCACGATCAGCTTCTCGTCCAGAGGTACGGTCCCCAAGACCTCCACGATGGTCTTGGATGCGTTTGCTTTCTGATAAGGGTTAGCCATGCCTTGCAGGCTCGCCCGAAACTCTTCGCTGAGAGCTTTCCGTAGTCCCCGGCGAATGCTTGCGCGTGAGCACTTCACGTCGATCACATTCATGCCCTTGATTCGTCCTGTCTGCCGGCTCCCCACGTTGACCACCGGAAGCTCGAACGAGGGTGCTTCTGTGATTCCGCTCGAGGAGTTGCCGACCATTGCGGCGGCGAGGGCCATAAGGCTGAAGTAGCCTTGTGTGCCGAGATTTGCGGCAAGACAGGCAGACGTGGGATGCTGCTCGACGTAGTCCGCGAGAAGCCGGTTCACGCTACGGCCTCTCGTGTCAGCGTTCGGCATTGTGAATACGCACGGCAACCCACATTCATCAAGGGCAGCAAGCAACTCGCTCACTTGAGACTCACTCTGTTCATACTCCAGCGTGACTGGGTGTAACGTGACGAGAAGGAAAGGGCCGTCTCCAAGTTGGAAGCCAAGCAGCTTTTCAATCGCTCTCCGTGACAAGAGCTTGCCCTTGCGTAGGCCGTCCAGGCTCGGAGCTCCAGAGACCACAACCCGCCAGGGTTCCTCGCCCATCTGGATGAGCCGTTGGCGGTACTTCTCGGTCGAAACGAAGTGAAGGTGACTCAGTTTGGTGATGGAGTGGCGCAATGCATCGTCGATCGCCCCCTCGGTCAGCTCGCCACCGTGGATGTGGGCGATAGGGATCTTGAAGGGAAGGGCGGCGACGGCCGCCGCGTGCATCTCGAAACGATCGCCGAGTACAAGCAAGATGTCCGGCCGAAAGCGGGAGAACACGTCCGCGAACCCCAGTGTTCCGAGCGCCATGGACTTTGCCACTCCCACTGGTTCGTCTGAGGAAACCAATGTCTCGATCCTCTCGCTGATTGGGAAGCCGTCCTCTTCGATCCCCCTCACGGTCAGACCGAACTCAGGCGAGAGGTGCATCCCGGTCACCATTAGGTAGAGTCTCAGATCCCCGCCCTCTATGATCCGGTTCAGAATAGGGCGGTAGATCCCGTAGTCCGAGCGGGAGGCTGTCACGACAGCAACGGTCCTCATGAGAGCATCTCCAAGGAGAGCAACGTTCCAGCCGAGATGTCGACCTTCGCCCTCCGCCCGATCAGATAGCTGCGGGATGCCGGCGGCAACCCTGTGCCCGGGCGCTTCAGAACGATCATCTCGTTGGTCAGTATCGAGCCGTGCGGAATATCTCTGGCTGCGGTGAAGCTCTTCCTTACTGTCGCTGCGGTCTCTGCCTCTCTCGGAGTTGGTTCTTTGCGCCCGTGTCCCAGTGCGGCTTCCACCAGACGGATCCCTCTGACGAGGGAAGCTAGCTCTTGCGGATCTGCCGAAGCTTGATGATCTGGACCAGGCAGACTGCGGTCCAAGGTGAAGTGCTTCTCGACGACACAGGCTCCTAGCGCCACGGCGGCGAGCGGGATCTCCACGCCAAGGGTGTGATCGGAGTACCCAACAGGGGCTCCGAAGGCAGAGGCCATGGTTTGCATAGCACGGAGATTGACGTCCTCGGCCGCCGCAGGGTAGTTGCTGACGCAGTGTAAGAGCACGAAGCCTCGGTCCGAGTTCGATCGGATGGTTCGCACCGCGTCTTCGACTTCTCCCAGGTAAGACATCCCAGTCGATACGATGAGCGGCTTACCCTTTCCGGCGACGTGTGCAAGAAACGCGAGGTTGTTGATCTCTCCCGATGGGATCTTGAAGGCAGCCACTCCCAGCTGCTCAAGGAAATCAGCGCTCTCCTCGTCGAAGGGACTTGACAGGAACAGAATGCCCCTCTGCTGGCAGCGCGCCATGAGGGCACGGTGCGCCTCCTCAGAGAGCTCGAGATGGCGTAACAGGTCCTGCTGTGACTCGCCAACACGGGAGGCCCTGCGTTGATAGGCCGCCAGCGGGGCGCCTGGAGTGGCTAGGCGCTCCGCGCGGAACGTCTGGAACTTGACGGCCTGTGCCCCGGCTGCCGCTGCTGCGTCTACCAGAGCCAAGGCCAAGTCCAGGCTTCCGTTGTGGTTGACCCCCGCCTCCGCAATCAAGAAGCAGGGCTGTCCGGGGCCGATTGAGCGATCACCGATGCGGAGTGGCTTCACTTACAGGTCCTAGCTCCCCGGCTCCCTACAGAACCTCGACCCACTTGACCGGAGGTCCTTCGAGGAAACTCATCACGCTTTCACTCTCGACAGCTTGTTTGCACACTCCCATTGCGGCGTCGAAAACCTCGAGAGTGCGATCAATGTCTTCGTCTGTATGGGTGTACATCGGGAACATCTGCCATGCCATGAGAACGCCGCGTTTGACCGTCTCCTGCAGAAAGAGCGACTTCAGAAGGATGTCTTCCTCGCCAGCGCTCGTGGGGGCCACCACCAGGATTCTGGGGGGGTAGCCGATGCACTTGAGATTGACGCCGATCTTCTTTGCGAGCGCGTTGGCACCATCTTGGAGGCGCCTTCCGAGGGCCCAGACCCGCTCAAGCACCGGCTGATCTCGGATTTCCTGGATGTTGGCCAGAGCCGCGGCGAGAGAGAGCATCTCACCACCGAACGTGGTGGACATGAAGATCCTGTCTTGGACTTGCTTGAAGATCTCTCGGCGGCCCACCACAGCCGACAACGGCATGCCGTTTGACATGCCTTTCCCGAAGCAGGCCAAATCGGGCGTCACGCTGAAGTACTCCTGGGCCCCGCCTAAGGCGAACCGGAAGCCAGACACCACCTCGTCGAAGATGAGAAGGGCGCCGTTCTGGTGCGCGATGTCCCGGAGCTGCTCAAGGTAGCCGGCCTTGGGAGGCTCCAGCTGAACGGGCTCCGTTATGACGGCGGCAATCTGGTCCTTGTGCTCTCGGAAGAGCCTCTTCACCGCTTCAATGTCGTTGTACTCGGCGTAGAAGACGGTGCCGGCCAAGGCTCTTGGAATACCCGCGTTTCGCTTGGCGCTCGCCATGGCCCAATCGTGCCAGCCGTGATACTCACCCTTGATCACCACGTCGCGGCCTGTGTAGGCGCGAGCGAGGCGGACGGCTGCGGTCGTCGCTCCGCCGCCCGTCTTCATGAAGCGGACCATCTCTGCGCAGGGGACCACCTCGCAAAGGAGCTCCGCCACCTCGACTTCGAGGGGGTGGATCAGCCCCAGATTGGTTCCATCTTCCAGTTGCTTGGTGATTGCGGCATTCACCCGCGGGTAGCCGTATCCGAGGATCACGGATCCAACGCCCGAGGTGTAGTCGATGTACTCATTGCCGTCCACATCCCACACGTGTCCGGCCCTTCCCCGTCTCAGGTAGGTGGGAGCGACACCGAAGATGTTGATCATCGGGCCCTTGCTGTAGAGCTGGGTCCCGTCCATGATGACCTTCGTCGCTCGTTCCCAGTAGGCCTTGGACTCTTTGAGCTCTCTTCTCGGCTTCTCCATCATTCCCTCCTGCACTTGGTGGGGCACGCCTGCGCCTAGCGGTCGGGGAGGACGACGTGCTGGCCGGACAACGCGCTCGTCTCTGCTGCCGTGAGGACTTCCAGAATCCTCTTGTCTTCCTCGAGCGTGTAGCCGTACGGGGCGTCTCCCCGGATCGCCTGCAAGAAACGATCCATCTCGCGAATATACATCGTCTCAGCGTGGATGTATCCTTCCTCGACCTTGCCTTCGGGCTCCGTGTACTCTCGCCACTGTTTGTCGCGAGCCTTGAAGACCCTCACTTTCTTCTCCGCCCACGTCCACTCTATCACTCCTTCTTCGCTTAGGAAGCGCGCTACCCTGTAGGGTACGCGGGAGATCACATCCACCATCAGGTGGCCGATGGTTCCCCCCGAGAAGCAAAGCAGAAGCTGGTAGAGATCGTCGATGTCGGCGTCCAAGTCTGTCAGCTTGCCCTTGACACACGCGACGCTCTTCACGGGACCGAGCACCCAGGTTAGCCACACCAGTTCGAAAGGGACAATCTCTCGACAAGCTCCTGTCTCTCGGCGTGCAACATAGAAGGTGCGGTAGTCCTCCCACGGGTGCCAGTCCGGAAGGTATTGCCCCGATTGATAGGTGAAAGTCAGTATCTGCCCTATTTCCCCCGATCCGACTACATCCTTAATAACCTGGGTCGATGGGTGGAAGCGCAGGGTGCAGGACGGCGCTGCTACGAGCTTCCTATCGCGAGATAGGGCAATGACCTCCTCCATGCCCGCGTCGACGACGCCCGCTTCAGTAAAGAAGTGCTTCCCATTCAACACGGCCGCTCGTGCGTACTGCATATGTAAGTCGGGCGGGGTGGAGATGATGAGGGCGTCAGGCTCGGCCGCCATGGCGGCGTCGAAGTCGCCGTAGGTTTGAACCGCATAACGCTCTTCTGCTTCTTGACGCCGATCGGCGCGGGGATCGTAGCCGAGGATCTCTCCCGCTTTGAGGTACTGCAGGTTTCGAATGCGCCGTTTTCCCATGGAACCAAGCCCGACAACGAGCAACCTCACGCTCCAGTCCTCCCTTGTGACTTTCTGGTCTAGCTCCCCGCGTGCTCGGACTTCAGCTCGACGGGAGCAGCCTTCTTGAGATGGTGAAGATAGCGCTCTTGGGCTTCCTTGTTGAGCGCCGCAATCTGCGGGTTCTCCTCCAGGCAGCGGATGATCTCATCGAGGCTGAACACCTTGCCAGGCTGGTACAGCCTCTCAAACACCGCCTCGAAGAATCGGAGATCCTCTGGGTAGTCGAGTGTCATTCGCAGCTCGGGGTGGCGATAGCGTTGTTCGACCTCGAGGGAGAGAGTCTTGAAGAGGCCGCTCTGAGTGAAATAGCCTCCCCACACTTCAGTGTCCCTCTGAGCTTTGAGACGGCAGACCTCCTGAAGAGCCTCCATGCGAATCCCGAAGGCGGTGACGCCCAGAGGCAGATCCGTGCACGTGATGTAGTCCGCCTTCGCCTCCCGGTAGGCAGCGATGATCCGGTCGATGCACACGGGGTCGCAAAAGAGATCATCTCCATCCACCACGGTCGCGAACTCCACGTCGTACTTCCCGGCAGCGTCCAAGTAGCGTTGCAGCTTGTCCTCTTGGCTCCCACGGAACCACTCGATTCCGTTCTCCTCAGCAATCTCCACCAAGCGCGTGTCATCCGGGTGAGTCGACGTTGTCATCACCAATAGGTCGGGCAGGCGTGCCATCTTCAGTCGGTCGATGAGGTGTTCGATTGCGGTTCTGCCCTGTATCTTTGCCCTTACCTTGCCGGGCAGGCGCGTGGCTTTGTCGCGAACCGAAAGGAAGATGGCTGTCTTCATGTTGGGTCCTCCGCACTACGCCACGTCGTCCCAGGTGATGGGGGTGCTCTCCTCCAGTTCGGCAATCGTACGGCGGCCAATCAGGATGGGCAATTCCTCTGGGAAGACTCCGGCATCAGCGCGCTTGAACACCACGTCGGAGGGACCGATCCGGGCACCTTTCGCGATCGCTCGTGCTGCGACGGCTCGCTTCCTCACTACGCTGCGGTAATCGAGCCCCCTCTGAGACAGGGGCCTCCAGGTGCTCGAACCCAGAGCTTCCTCCGTCTGCCTGAGGTACTGTACCAAGGTAGCGAACTCCGCCGGGTTCAGGGCAGCCTCGAAGTCCTCGCCCTTCGCCGCACGGTCGTGCGTGATGTGTTTCTCGATGACGTTCGCTCCTGCTGCCACGGCAAGCAGCGGAGCGATCAGCGCCAGCTCCGATCCCCCCTCGGTATGGTCTCCGAACGCAACGGGGAAGCCAAACATCCCCTTGAGGGTCGGGATGAACCGAAGGTTCATCTCCGGGGGACGCGTCGGATAGCCTTGGAAGCCGTGCTGAAGGATGAGTTGCTGGTTCCCCTCTCCTCTTGCCCACAGGATTGCTCTTTCCGCCTCGCCCATCCAGCAACCTCCCAGGTAAAGCACGGTGGGCTTCCCTTGTCTGGCAACAGCCCGGACGAACGCCTCCTCTCCGATTGCGGAAGGGTGGATCATGTAGATGTCCGGGTTGAGTCTTGAGGCGGCGAACTCCAAGCTGGCGTGGTCATTGCACAGGGTACTGACGGCCAGGTCCAAGCTGCGCGAGTACTCCACGAGTTCCACCCAATCTGCCTGAGGCAGGTTGATAGACTGCAGGTAGTCAAAGACGGGGCGGGTCTCCTTCCCCGCCGACACGCGACCGGGCCCGGAACCGTATGAAGGGACCATGTAGTCTGGCATCGAAGTGAGGTGGAGGTTGATGGCGTTTGCCCTGGCCCGCGCGGCGCCGCGGACAATGACCTTCGCCTTGTCGACCGACCCGTCGTGAGACCATGCCATCTCGGCGACCACGAACGTGAGGTGCCCATCTCCGATTACCGTGCTTCCCACTCTGACATCCATGATCTCCTCCTGGTGTTGGGCTTGTCCATCGGCCTTTCTGGACCTCATGGAGCAGCCGTTCGCGAACCGCTCCCTTGTTGCCCGAGCATTCCCTTTCCTGCGGCAATCTCCTCCACCAATGCAGCAACGCGCTCCGTTGCCCTCCCATCCAGAAGCTGTGGGTTGAGCTCCAGGTATCGCTGCCGGGAGGTCCGCAACGCTGCGGCCGTCGACGGGTCGTGAAGGATTCGCCATAGCTTCTCCTGGACTTGATCTTCCGCATACGCTCCGAGCGCAATCCCCTGCTCCACAAACGGGAGCGGGTCGGGTTCTCCAGAAAGGTTCACCACGAGGACTGGCCGATCAAGCAAAGCCGCCTCGAGAACCACGTTGGAGAACCACGCGATGACCAACTCCGAGCTGGCGAGCAAGGCGTGTAGGTCCGCGTCCTTTGTGAGAAGAGGTCTGCACTCTGACACGATGGGGTCTTCGACCAACTGCCTGTAAGACTCGAGCGCCTCGGCCGGATGGAGCTTGATGACCAGGCGCAAGTCGGGGTGATGAGGCAGGACTGCCGCAACTGCCAGGATCATACGCCGAGTAAGTCCGAGGGCGATGTTCTCGGTGGCAAACGTGATCAGCCTCTCCTCGCGGCGGAGGCCAAGCTTCTCCCGCAGGGCCGACTGGGCGGACTGTTGGGTCGCGCTCGCCATGAGTCTTGGGATGTCATCCCAACGCGGCAACCCCGTCAGGACCAAGCGCTTGGGGTCTATGTGTCCGCGCCCGACAAAGACCTGACGGCTGAACTCGTCTATCACGGCCGCTCGGTCGGCGTACATGGGGCCGTAGTGAGGACCGTCGTTGATGAGAGCGGGCTGGATGGTCAGTGAGGGCACGTCGTACCGCTGCGCAAGCGCAAGCGCGATCCGCGCCGGATAGTGTCGATCCGGGACGGTCAAGACCGTGGAGGGCTCTGCCGACTGGAAGATGTGCCTAAGCGACTCAATCCAGACCATCATCCTAGGAAAAGCGTGAACAGCGTACCGCTGCAACTCGCAGTGCAGGACGGGCCAGAGCGAGCGCCCCTCGTAGGTGAGTAGTCCAAGGAGTCGATCATCCTTCTCAATGACACTCCATGATTCGCGCAGTCTCTTGGCTTGTCTGGTCACGCGCGGAAGAGCAGAGAACGGGACGTGCTGGCTGCAATATGACAGCCGGATTCGTCGCTTGCGAAGTACTTCGGCACAGCTGTCACCTCCCGAATTCATCACGAGAACCTCAGAGGAGGACCGGAGGCGCTCGATGACAGGCAGCATCGTGTATAGGTAGTGTCCGTTCCCGTTCACGAGGCACAGATGGAGCTGGCGGTGCTGGCCGATCTTCTTCGATTCGTACGCGCGGAACCAGCGCATGCCGTTTCGAAAGTCAAGAAGAAACTCACCTCCCCAACCTGCGGCGACCAAGTCGAACAAGCGACCCTTGATATTCCTGCGGATCTCGTGTCGGGCCAACAGGATCGACTTGGCCTCACCCGAGAATCCAGTCTCCGAAGCCACCCATTCGAACGCAAGCCAGAAAGTGTCTTCATTTCGCAACACGTGAACTGCTTTCCACTCGGCAGATCTCAGCGCGGTCCTGACTGTCTCGATCCTTCGCAAAGCACGGAAGATCATGTACACCTGGCTCAACCGCCCCATCTCCCAAAGAGACAGGTCGTCGTACACATGGACCTCGCCCCCTCTAAGCTCGCGAGTTCGGGCAATCCACACTTCGGTCAGCAGAGACGCTAGTTCGAACAACTGCCCGTCCAACGTTCCGCTGAGCGGGACATAGTCGTCGATGCATCTGATCTCGTAGCTGAGATCACTGCGGGGCGTCAGCTGCAGCGGCTCCTCGCTGACTAGCAGGGTGTTGCTCGCCCCACCGTCCCGCAATGGAAGGAGACGAAGGGCATCGCAGGCCTTGACACCTGCCTCCAAGAAGACTAGTTGTCTGCCCACGGGCGCTCCTTGAATGGGTTCCCTGGATTCCCCGCAGGCAAATGGTTCTCTCGGTCCGTGCGGGCCCGTGTCATCTCGCCGGTGCGTGAAAGCTTGATCATACCCGAGGCCTTGCGATCCTGCGTTGCAGCGCGGGCAACTCGCTCCATTTCCTGCTTCGTATCATCTCCCTGGCCCACTACACTTCGATCGCCTTTCCTCTGATCTCGCGTCTGTCTGGCGGGCTCACACGCCAGAGTTGACGAGCTGCCCAGACTGCAAACGCGCCCAGCTGTTCGTGTGCAGCCACAAGCCCCGGGTCACGACTGACTGCAGGCTATGTGCGGGGCCCTCCAGCCGGGAGATTCCAGGATCTATGCGCGGCCAGCTCCCCCACCGCGGCTACACCTCCGGGCGCCGCATGGACGCTCACCATTCAAGCGCGCCAAGTCGATCCGCCCCCCGACAAGTAGGGAAAGCCGCACTTTCTCCCCTGAATGGGCGGCAGAGTCGGCTCGGATCTTCCGTGGGGCTGCGGGATTCTCAGCAAGCATGGCAGTGAGGTTCCTCTCTGTCCGCCAGGCGAGTCTGAGCTGCCAGAACCCGTCGAACCTTCGCTACTACGGAGTCTGCCACAATAGCCAAGTTCTGCTGGTCCGTCGGGACGACATAAGGGTACTGCACAGGCTGGAGCATGCCCTGCCCTGATGTCGAGACTGCACACCAGATGAACCACAGCCACTCTTTGGCGCGCTCGTCGTAGATTCGACCGCCGTCACGAATCGCGGCCCAGAGAGCGTCCTCCAATTCCTCGACCCTGCGCACCAGGTACGCTAGACTGCACCGAGCATAGAAGCGCGAACCAAGAACAACAAGGGGCTTGCGATTGAGGAGCGCTTCCCAACCGGAAGTCCCCTCGACAACTAGAACCGCGGAGCTGTCCTGCACCAGGTTGCGTCCGGGATGCGTAGGGTCAATTACCCTGATTCGCGGGTGACGCTTCAGTTCACGCAGTTCCTTGGTCCATCTCTGCCCGAGATGGATCGGATGTTCCTTGACGTAGAGCTGGTAGCCCTCTGGGAGAAGACTTGCCACGTGGGAGACGAGCGAAAGCGCGTTGCGTGCCCAGTATGCAGACACTGCAAGAGTTGTTCCCTCGTAGTAGTGGAAGAGGGGAAAATAGACAAATGGCTCACCTGGAACTGGCCTGTCGTACGAGAAGAACCGAGAAGTCCAGTGCTTCCAGCGCAGTTGTTCTTTTCGTAGTCTGGAAATCTGTCTCCTAACCGCAACGGAGACCGGGTCTTGGCTCCACTCAGCGTACCCTTGAAGTGCTCTGATAGGGTAGTCTTTCCAATGAATCCTCGCTTGCGCGGTTCTGTACACCCCGGCAACCTCTTCCTTAACAAAGGCCCACCACAATCGACGTGAGGCTGGAGCCCACCGCGTGTTCGGCGCGACCTTCTCTTGGGGCCTAGTCGATGCATCCTCAACCACCGCACGGACGGTCCGCATCTCTTCTGGCGATAGCTCTCGGACACCCTGGGCGAGGCCATCCAGCAGTTCCTGCCAACACAGGGTCTCTCCGACATCGTTCATCGTGAAAGTCCCGGGAGCTGGCCCGATGGAGAACTGAAAATACGGTATTCCTCGCGCCCGCGCCGCGTTGTACAAGGTCCGGGACTCAACGGTGCCCAGTGTAGTGAAGAAGACGAAGTCCGTTGGGTGCTCATCGAGGTACCGTTCCCAGAACCGATAGTGGCGAGCAACGATCTGGATACGCTCCCCAAGAGGCAGTCTGAGCCAGTCAAACTGCGAGTTTGACTGCGCGAGAGCCGCCATGCAGGGAGGGCCGTAGTGGCGATCTAGCCGAAGCAGCTCCTCCCGCGAGAGGCTGGGGCCGTGATAAGTCTCCGAGGGAACGAAGACCCAGGCACAGTCCCACCTCTCAGCAGCCTGCTGCGTGGCTCGGAGCTTCAGCGCAAACCTGACTTTGACACCTCTCGCCAACAGCTCACGTGCAAGTGGGAATCCCCACTCGGCCAGCTCGCCGGCCTCCTGTACCCAACAGACGTTGATCATGTTTGTGGCCACCTCACGGCGCGATAGGCCGCGGCACATAGGATCGCTGCTGGCGCTCACGGAAGCCTCGGCCCTCGCGGGTGGCAGCAGCTTCATATCTATCATAACTGCTCTTCAGAAGGAGCAGACTGCCTTGTCTGGCACTCATCTGCAGCCATTCTGGCAAGAAACAGAGAAGACCACTGGCTCTCGACCTGTCCAGCGCCCACGCATGCCATTACCGGTTGCGGGCAGTTGTTTCTATGGCTCGTATCAGTTCAAGCGCCTCCGCTGCCTCCATCCCCACAGCGCTCCCCCACCGCCGGGCAATGGCACGCAACGCCTCTGGCGACCGGGGGTGGGGAAAGCGCCGTACTTCGCTCTCATAGGTCTCCATAGCTCGCACCTTGGCGTCCAAGGTAGCGCTGACATCGACGAAGACATTGGGATGAAAAGGAGGGTGGAATTGCTGGAAGGCCCATTCTGTAGAGGAGGGTACTTCGAAAGCGTAGATCTCTTTGACCGGCTGGCCTGGGACTGGGCGGGCGGCCGTCAACACGGCTCGGTGTGCTACGACGTGGTCCATGTTGAGGTCGCCTCCATGATGGGTGTAGATCACCTGAGGGCGCAGGCGCTCTATCAACTCCTCGACGATTCTTGTCACGTCCAGAAGTGGCACAGTGTCAAAGCGGTTATCGGGCAGCCCGTATAGAAAGAGGTCTCGGGCCCCCAGCAGCTTTGCCACCTTCCGACTGCAAGCTCTGAGTGTTTCGACCGAGCCTTGGTCTCGGGAGGTGATACCCTCACCTAGGATCCCCACGTAGACGTCTTGTCCCTCCAGCGCCTTCCTAGCGATAGTGCCTCCACAGCCGAGGACTTCATCGTCGGGGTGAGCGGCGACAACAAGGATCCTCATCTGGAGACAGGGTCCTGACAAGACAACGCGATCTCAGAGCTCCGCAATCCGCAATTGAAGAGCAGGTCGACCGTGGACATGTTCGACTCAAACGGCTCATAGCGCTGGTGATAGACTGGATGCTTGTAGTCCTGATAGATGATTTCGATACCCGCCTCACGGAAGCTACTCTCGTCAAGGTAGTCTCTCCCGAGTTTCCCTGACAGGTACGTGTCTGCCCCCAGAGTCTGGCAGATTTGCAGGACCAAATCGCTCTTCTCGCCATAGACATCCAACGTCGACGAGCGAATGATCTTGGTTTCGATATAGAGTTGCTGAAGCAAGAACTCAGTTCCCCTGTCAATCAGAGGAACCAGCTGCTCCCACCTCTGGGCGTACATGTCCTCGAAGAACGGGCCGTACTCGTTGAAGAATGGCGCCTTGCCGTAGTTCTGCAGCATCGTCCTCCAGTGCTTCCTGCACCAGGCAACGCGGTTGTCGATCATCACCTCCTGAATCTTCTGAGCGGATCTTCCCGATGTCAAGACAGGTACGCTTAGCCACACCCAGCCTTGGGGAGTCCTGATCCTGTTGCGGTTGGTGAAGCTGTTCTTCTCGAACTGCACGTGATCGAGCACGACATGGACGTCGCTTGCGGCGATTCGCTGGAAGTAGCCCAGCCAGGGCAGGTAGCTCGGTTGATTGATGGACACAATCATACGTGGCACGGCTCCCGGTACATGTAGATCGTGAAGTCGTGCTCCATGTAGTCGTGGCGCAAGACTACCCAAGGGCTTACTGTGCGACAGAACTTCACTGTGCCCAGAGGATCTGCGTAGAACTCGGCGGGCTCCTTTCTGCTGGCCCAGGCGCTAAGTGAGTTGAAAGCCACTCCGCAGGAACTCAGCTCGAACATTCTCAAGATCAGCCGCTGCATGTGAGATTCGGCGTCCTCGCCAAGGAGGTAGAAGATGCCACTGGCCGTTATGAGGTCGTACGGTCCTCCGGGGTCCTCGTTCAGCAAGTCTAGCACTCGGAAGCTGAGATTCGGATGCAGGCGACGAGCCTCCTCGACCATGCGCGGCGCAATGTCGATACCTTCGTACACGAGGTCACCATAGCGATCAATGAGTGCGTCCGCGAAGTCGCCGAAACCACATCCAACATCCAAGACTCGCTTGCCTTGAAGCGGCATGACCTGCGAAAGAATCGAGAACCTGACCCATTGTGACTCTGGGTGTCCGTAGTCGCATGCACGCGAATCGTGTCCGTACCGTTCTGCCAGAGCCTCGTAGTATCCTGCAATGCGGGCGATCTTGTGTTTCCATATCTCAGGCATGTCGAGCCCCCTTGATCACCGCAGCCAGGGCATTGCAGACGATCTCCTGTTCCTCGAGTGCAAGAGTCGGGAACAGCGGAAGGGAGACAAGGCGTTCGTAAGCGTGGTCGGCAACAGGACAGGGTGGTGTTCCTATCGGTCGCCAATCCGTGACGGGAGATTCCGCGCGGACACCATACTTCCGCAAACCTCTAGTCACCTCGAATGCTGAAGAGGAAGCCATTTCGAGTACATACCGGTACCACACCCTCCTTTTTGAAGGATCTGGCAACCGGAACGCACCTGTCGATTGAGCAAGAGGAGTCAGGCTTTCGTTGTACAACAAGGCGGCTCTCTCACGCGCAGCAAGCATTGCATCTAACCGTCTGAGCTGACATATGGCAAGAGCGGCTTCTAGATCGTTCATCTTGTCATTCAGGCGCGTCCCATCTGGACATTGGTCTGTATAGTCTCGCCAGGACCGTACGAACTCAGCCAGGTCACGCCGAGAGGTTAGGACCGCACCACCTTCGCCCCCGCCGATGAGCTTTGTGGCGTGCAATGAAAGGACCGCCGCCTCGCCCCGGCTGCCCAGCACGGTGTCCCCGATCTTCAGCCCAAAGCCGTGCGCACAGTCCTCAACCAATGGAATGCCAAGGTCTTTCAAGGCTTCAATTGGAGCGGGAGCACCAAAGGTATTCACAAGAACGGTCGCGCGCGTGTGAGTCGTAATCGCTTCTCTGGCCGATGCCGGATCAAGATTCCAGTCGAAGGTACGAATGTCGACTGGTACCACCTTTGCCCCTAGAGCTAGCGTTGCGTTAGCCAATGCCACGCAGCTGTAGGCCGGCACGATCACCTCGTCGCCAGGTGCAACTCCGAGTCCCTTCAGCGCGAGCCTAAGGGCGGCAAGCCCAGAGCCTGTACCAACGCAATACGCAACGTGTGCACGTTCGGCAAGGACGCTCTCAAGCTCGTTCAGACGTGGCCCTGCCGCCCAGTGCCCCCCCGACACCACACTTGCCACGGCTTGAGTCTCCTCGTTGCCGAACGTCAAGCGATTGTGAGGCACCCGAATGGGCTGGGTCAGTTGCAGCTCAACGTGATGCTGTCTGGAGCTGTCCATGGATTCACTTGAGTCGGAGAATCCCGCCTTTCTGAAAGCCGACAGACTGGGGAGGTTATTACTTCTCACACGGGCCAAGATCCGGTCAACACCCCACGAAGAGAGCGCCCATTCACAGGCTTCTCGCAGCGCCATCACTCCAAGTCCACGCCCCGTGTACTCTTGGGCGAGGTAGATCGAGACCTCACAGGTGTAATTGTCCACGCGATCGAAACGCACTTGGCCAATTGGCAAGTCGTTGTGCAGGATGATGAACATGCGACGTCGGTGGCCGGCTATAGTCTCTTGGAACCAATGCCCGTGTTCCTCCCAGGATACAGGGCGGCCTGTGGTTCCCAAAGCGCTAAGCCAAGGATCGTTGCGCCAGGCAAAGACCTGCTGTGCATCACTCGCTTTCGCAGGGCGTAGTCTGACGACGGAGCTGCTATTCTTCTCCCGGTCTAAGGCCATTTCTCACCGCCCCCCCCGCCACTCTGCGTCGATGGTGCACCGTGGACGTATCAACTCGACGATCTCAAGGTGCTGCACGCTTCCCAGCTTCCAACCACGGGCGAACAGAGCCTCCACTGCCTGCCTTCTGGAGAAGCAGATCTGCCCACCTCCCACGAGTGTCCCCTCAGAGTTGTCATACACACCAGTCCATCGCGACGTCGCTGCCCCGATGCATGGATACTGTGGCGGTCACTATAGGGGCTGCAGAGGAACTTCCCCCCGTCGACCAGCGTCCGCCTGACCCCAAGTACCGTCTGCCGTGCCTCCGCGCGGGAGTAACAGCTGATCGCCGCCCCTGTCATAGCCATATCAACATATCCGCCTCAATGGAAGTCGGGTGAAGTCCATCACACGGAGATCGCCTCCAAGACTGTCCTCTGCGAGGCGGGTCCGAGCGTGAGCAACCGCATTTGGGCTGGCGTCGATTCCAGCCACCTGGGAACCTTCCCGCGCCGCAGACCAAGGTCGCTGCTGGTGGCGCCCCCAATCTCGAGGATTCTGATCTCTGAGCGGTGTTTGGTAGGCTGGTAGTGCCGAAAGATGAAGCTCCCAACAACGTCCCACGGGTATCGTTGCGAATAGCCGCGCTGATACTTCTCTTCCCAGACTGGATCGGAAGTTGGGGCCGTGTTCATGCGAGGTCTCCCATCTCAAACACGTGGCCGGCGGCCACTGAACGGCTGGTCCGCCTCCCGACCAGCCTGTCCCGCGCCTTTGGAGGCAGACCAGTCCCTGGTCGCCGAAAGACTATGTCAGAGTCTGCCAAGCAGTGATTGGCAGGCAGGTCTTTTGCTGCTACACAGGAGAGGCGAAAGGCTTGCCTCCCTGTAGTCTCCGATGAGGCTGGGCCAATCAGAGGGTTCCCAAGGCTTTTCTCCACGGCTCGAACAGCTTCGATAAGCGCCAGCAAGTCATTCGGGTCACTTGAGAAACGATGATCAGGACCAGGTAGGCTCTTGTCGATAGTGAAGTGCCGCTCGATCCAGCAGGCTCCGAACACGACTGCCCCAATCGCCGCGGCAATTCCATCCGTGTGATCACTGAATCCAACAGGACATCCGAAAACCTCGGCCAGCGCGGGGATCTTTGTTAGGTGGACGTCCTCTGATGGTGTCGGATAGGAAGAGACGCAGTGCAAGAGCACAAGCTGGTCATTCCCGGTCTCGCGGAACGTGCGTACGGCTTCATCGATCTCCGCCAGCGTCCCCATGCCGGTCGAAAGAAGCGTCGGCAAGCCAGTTTGTCCCATTGCCCGAATGAGCTGCAGATGCGTGAGATGATCAGAACCGTTCTTCAGGACCGAGACGCCCATCTCCAACAGGTCAAAGACCCCTGATTCGCTGGTCGGGGTGCTGTGGAAGAGAACGCCTCGTCGGTCGCAATGAGCCTTCAGTTCACACAGTGCGGCTCCACTGAGCTCGTGTCGCTTAAACATCTCATACTGTGATTCAACAACCGTCTTGCCCCGCGAGATGTACTTGTAGGTTGCGGATCGATCTGAAATGAAGTCTTCCGTGCGGTAGTTCTGAAACTTGACTGCATTTGCGCCAGCATCTGCGGCTGCATCGATCACCCTCTTTGCCAATTCCATGTCCCCGTTGTGGTTGAGACCGACCTCTGCAGCAATGACACAGGGTCGCCCGCCTCCCATCAAGTGTTCTCCAATCTGAACTACTTTCATACCAGAGACTCCATCAGAATACGTGCCACTCTATCTGCGCCATGCCCGTCCAGAAGACGGCGCCCCCGTTCGCTCATCGCCCTTCGGCGCTTCGGATCCATAGCCAGTCGGCCAAGAACGGTCGCTATGTCATGCTCGGTTGCTGTCTCATGCGAACCCATGTTCAGGATAGCGCCCTTGGCAGCGAGCTCACGCGCAATGCCCTTCTGATTGTCCGCCAGCACAAGCACAATGCTTGGCAATCCCAAGTATAGCAGTTCCCAACATGTGGATCCTTCTGCCGAGACGGCAAGATCCGCCCAGGCCATTAGGGTAGCCATGCTCGTCACGTTGCTTTCGATGCGGGTTCTCACTCGAGAACTGCGTGTGTCAGAGCGCAGCCTGCGGGCAGCGAACTGCAGAGTATCCGTGTGTGGATTGCTAGCACCGACCACAATAACCGCTTCCAGACTCTCCACTTGAACTTGTCGCAGCGCCTGGACCACCTTTAGAGTTACATTCTTGGGGTCAGCGCCTCCCAGGGAGACCAGCACTCTGCGCGCCACGTCGGGAATTCTGCGCTGCCAGTCGCCCCAAGGCCTGAACTCGTCACGCAGAAGAACGTACTGCGGACCAAGCAGCAGGTGGGTATACGGTTCCCGGCTGCGATAGTGACTCTCATGAGCTCGGCTGTTCTGATTGAGCACCAGGTCTGCGTAGTAGTGGTCAGCGTGTCCGAAGTCGTCAAGGACCAACAATGGCAGACCGGAGTCCTTGATTGCTTGCTGGTAAGCGGCGCCGAACTGGTACCCATCCACCACCACCCAGAGAGCATCCAGCTCCGAGGCTAGTTCCGACGTCTGTGTAGCATCCGCTTCGCTTCCAGGGGCAGCCAGGAGACGGTGGATGCTGATCTCCTCTGTGGTTAGCGGCTCTAGCAGGGCGGCGGGCAAATCGCTTGTCACTGCAAGAGCAACTTCCCCGCGGGCCTTGCGCCAAGCCTGTCCCAAAGCGAAGCAGCGCATCACGTGGCCGGCACCGATTGTGGCGTCGGCATCTGCGCGAATAAGAAGTGTCCTTCGGGAAGACCCCATTCAGACCACCTTCTGGCGCACGTGCTTGTTCACTTCCATCCATTCTGGGTGTCGCTCCAGAGCGTCGAGCACCTCTTGCCAGGAGAATCGGTCGTGACCGAAAGAGCCGTAGATCTGCCGCACGAAAGCTAGATCCTCAGGGGTGTCCACGGTCCACCGCATCTGACTGTAGTTGGTCTCGTTGGAGACGCCATGGATGTGGAATAGCTGGGGATTGCGCTCGATGTAGAGAGTGACATGCTCTCGGCAGGCAGGATCCTCCGTTTGGTGCCACGCCTTCTCGAGGGCGTCGAGACGGATCACCTCCGAATCAAGTCCTCGAGGGAATGTCCGTTCTGGTAACACATTGCTGGCGTAGTCGATCTCTGGCTGACGGTGCAGAAACTCGGATACCACTCGGTCCACAATCTGCGGTTCGATCAGCGGACAATCCGCTGTGATACGCACCACCGATTCCGCTTTGTACTCCGCAGCCGCTCTGTAGTAGCGGTCGAGGACGTCTTCCTCGCTTCCCCGGAAGACAGGGACTCCCAACTGGCTGCACTCCCGGGTGATCGCGTCGTCTAGACGGGACGTGGTCGTTGCGACTATCGTCTCGTCCAAGAGCCGCGCCCGACGCGTACGTTCCACCACTCGCGACAACATGGTCGTCCCGCAGATGTCCACGAGCGCCTTACCGGGGAGGCGGGTGCTGCCCATTCGAGCCTGTACAATCGCGACGGTCCTCAAGGTCGCCTCCTAGATGCTGAAAGCACTCGTGACCTTCAACACTGCTTCCACTACATCTTTCACATCCGCCTCAGACATGGTAGGGAAAAGCGGCAAGGTGAGGATTCTCTCATAAGCGCCCTCCGCGACGGGGCACAGCCCTGGCGCAGTGCCAAGCTTTTGGCGGTAGAACGGATGAAGATGCACCGGGATGTAGTGGACGTTGACGCCGATGTTCTCCGCTCGGAGAGCAGCGAACACCTGGGCACGGTCAACACGAAGCGCGTCCAGATCAAGCTGAACAACGTAGAGGTGCCACCCAGAGGTGCGGTCGGAACGTTGAGCAAGAGGTTGGATTGCGGGCATCTTCTTGAACGCTTCTGAGTACTGCTCGGCTATCTCCGTTCGGCGAGCTAGCCACGCACCTAGCTTCCGCAATTGACTCAGCCCGAGCGCACAGTTGATATCGGGAAGCCGGTAATTGTAGCCCAGAGCGATCATCTCGTAGAACCAACTGTCCTCTTCTGCTCGCTGGTGATGGTCGCTTGTGATGCCATGGTTGCGGAACCAGCGCATTCTCTGGGCCAACTTCGTGTCGTTTGTCGCGCTCATTCCCCCTTCTCCGGTCGTGATGTGCTTGACCGGATGCGTGCTGAACGCAGTCACATCGCTGATTCCTCCGACGGGGCGCGTGCGGTAGGTCGCTCCAAGTGCGTGGGCGGCATCCTCAATCAATGCGATTCCGGCACTTTTCGCAAGGGAGCCGAGCTCTTGGAGATCGGCCGGTTGCCCGGTGTAGTCCACAGCGAGGATTGCCTTGGTCTTGGGCGTGATCGCGGCTGCCACGGCCTTGGGGTCGACGTTTAGTGTGTCGGGTTGGACATCGGCGAACACCGGGCGTGCGCCGAGGTAGAGGATGGAGTTGGCGGTGGCGGCAAACGTCATGGGAGAGGTGATGACCTCGTCTCCAGGGCGGATGTCGACCGCAAACAGAGCCGCATGCAGCGCGGCTGTGCCGCTGTTCACGGCGACGGTGTGGGTGGCAACCACCTGCTGTGCAAAGGCTTCTTCGTATTTCCTCACCATGGGGCCGGTCGTCAACCACTCCGACCGCAGCGTCTCGACAACTGCCGTGATGTCAGCCTCATCGACGCAATGATGGCTGTAGGGAAGCATGTGCGGTCGCACAGCCTTCCCACCGTCGATTGCCAGCCGGGCCATGGTCACCACCCCGAATAGCTTGCTTGGCCGAGGCCGTCGATCATTACCCTCAGTTCCTGACTGCTTAACCACCACGTGTTCCCGCTGCTTGTGTACTCGAATCCTTCCGGGAGTGGATTTTCTCGTCCCATCCTCCTCTCGGCCCAAAACGGGTGCTCAGGTTCGATCTCAAAGTGCGTAGGAAACTCCTTAGAGTGGCGGGCCTCTTCTCGCGTTAGCAACACCTCGTGGAGTTTCTCCCCCGGCCGAACTCCCACGATCTCCTTCTTGGCTTCTGGCGCGATGGCCTCAGCAACATCCACTATTCGCATGCTTGGGATCTTGGGCACGAAGATCTCCCCGCCCTGCATGCGCTCAATGCAACCGATGACGAGTCGGACTCCCTGCTCCCGAGTGATCCAGAACCTGGTCATTCTGTCGTCTGTGATCGTCAGAGTGCCAGTCTCCTTCTGCTTCAGGAAGAGGGGAATCACACTCCCTCGGCTTCCGACGACGTTGCCGTAGCGAGCGCAACTGAAGCGGGTGCCTGTCTCTCCGGAGTAGGAGTTGCCTTGTATCAACAGCTTCTCCGCGCACAGCTTCGTGGCCCCATACAAGTTAACCGGGTTGACAGCCTTGTCTGTGCTGATGCCGACCACCTTCTTGACTCCGCAGTCAATGGCTGCGTCAATGACGTTCTTCGTGCCGATGATGTTCGTCTGTACGGCTTCGAATGGGTTGTACTCGCACGCAGGCACCTGCTTGAGCGCGGCGGTGTGAATCGCAATATCCACTCCCGTGAAAGCGCGGTGAAGCCGATTCTGATCCCGTACGTCGCCAATAAAGTAGCGAACAGGTGAGTCACCGACGTCGGGGTACTTCTGTCGCATCTCGTGCTGCTTGAGCTCGTCGCGGCTGAAGATGATGAGTTTCTTGGGCGCGTATTCTCTAAGGCAAATCTCAGCGAACTTCCTTCCGAAGGAGCCAGTGCCTCCTGTAATCAGGATCGTCTTACCTCTCATTGTAGAAGAACAGACCTCCTTAGGATTGAACGTCTTCAGCTCCACTGATACTCCGCCGCAAGGAACGAGGCACCTGTAGTCACCGGATAGCGTCTTCCTTCCACTTCTCTTGGCAGGACTCGGAGAGAGCCGAAGCTCCTCCCGTCAAAAAGGATGCTCGAAGGGCCCGACGCTCGAGGGTCATAGATGAGAACTGATATGAAGTACGAGTCAGCTCGATTGGCTGCGAGAGGAAAAGCGGGAAATGTGCAATCCAGGTGCCCAGCCTGCCCAGCTCGTAGCGGCGTGTGCCACAGGTCAGCGTCTGTTCTGCAAGCTATCAGAGGTGTGCTCCCTCCTTCGGCACGTATTGCGAACTCGAACCCCGCTCCGTCGAAGTCGACGGCGGACCGATAGTGAATGCGAAATGTGACGCTGTCTCCCGTCCTCAAGTAGGGCTTTCGCTTTCCCGTCGCCGGATCCAGCATCTCTACTGACTCAATCACGGATCTTGCTTCTCCGGCTTGTCTCCGGTTCATCCACATGCCGGCGTCAGGATCGACCACAGCAGCGCTCTCGAAACTCGAATCTTCGTAGTGCCTGACCACATCTCCAGCGCGACCATCAAGCTCGATTCGGCCCTTGTTCAAGAGGAGAGCGCGTCCACACAGCGACATGACCAAAGACATATTGTGGCTGACGAAGAGAACCGTTCGCCCTTCTCGCGCGGTGGTCTCCATTTTGCCTAGGCACTTCCTCTGGAAGGAGATGTCCCCGACAGACAGGACCTCATCCACGAGCAGGATCTCCGGTTCAAGATGGGCGGCGATGGCGAAGGCCAAACGGACGTACATCCCGCTCGAGTAGCGCTTCACCGGCGTCTCCAGGAATCTCTCTACCTCCGAGAAAGCGACAATCTCATCGAACTTCTGGCTGATCTCCGTTCTTGCCATTCCGAGGACAGCCCCGCTCAAGTAGATGTTCTCGCGGCCGGTGAGTTCGGGGTGAAAACCGGTCCCCACCTCGAGAAGCGATCCTACTCGCCCGCGCATCTCGGCACGACCCTCAGTCGGCTCAGTCACCCGCGAGAGGATCTTGAGAAGCGTGCTTTTCCCCGAGCCGTTATTGCCGATTATCCCCACAGCCTCGCCCTCTCCTACCTCAAACGAGACGTTTCGCAGAGCCCAGATGAACTCCTTCTTCCCTTTCGAGCCAGATTCTGTCTCGCGTTTCGCCAGCGACCGAACCCGTCGAAGCGGGGCCGAGGCGGCGGCTGCAAGAGCCTCGCGTAGCGTCCCATACGGCTCGCGCTCGCCCAGGCGATACCGCTTTCCAAGATTCTCGACCCTAATCATCGTCTGCGACGCGGGTCCCGGTCCTGCCGTTTCGTCTTTTTCTACCCACTCTAGATCACGTCCACGAAGATTCTCTCCATGCGTCGGAAGAAAAGCACCCCGCTTCCGAAGAGCAAACAAGACGCCGCGATCGAAGCGACAAACATGCCGCCGGGGGCATGCCCCGTTCCGAGGAGAGCCCAACGGAACCCCTCGACCACGCCACTCATCGGGTTCAAACCCAGCAAGGTCCTCCAAGTTCCGTGAAGGAGACTACTGGGGTAGATTACGGGCGTTGCGTACATCCAAAGCGTGGTTAGGAACGCAACAACATAGCGAACGTCTCGGTATAGCACGTTGAGCGCCGAAAGCCAGAGCCCCATTCCAAGAGCCGTTACTAGGGCGAGCAAGAGGAACGGAAGGATGAAGAAGACATTCCAGGTCGGATGGACTCCGTAGTACAGCATCATCCCGATCAACACGACGAATGATGGGAGGAAATCCACTGCGCTCGTGAGCACCGCGGAAAGAGGAATCAGGAGCCGTGGGAAGTACACCTTAGAGACGAGACCAGCGCCTCCCAGGACGCTCCCCGACACGTTGCTCATCCCGTTGGCAAAGAAGGTCCACGGAAGAAGCGCCGCATAGCAGAAGATCGGGTACGGAACGCCTTCTGAGGGGATCTTGGCGAGCTGTCCGAAGAACAGGCTGAACACAACCATGGTGAAGAACGGTTGGATGACCGCCCAAGCAGCTCCGATCACGGTCTGCTTGTAGCGAACCTTTATGTCGCGCCAGGTAAGGAAGTAGAGGAGCTCTCGATACCTCCAGAGTTCTCTCCGGTTGATGAACCGCCAGCTGTGCGATGGTCGGATCTCTATGAAAGGCACATCGTTTTGCACTTCGCTTGGGAGATTTCTTCTCATCCTTTGTCAACTCGGTCCGCTGGAGGGATGGGTGCTCGGCACGCGGGATTCTTAAGGACTATTCTTCGATTCTCGGCCTGGAGTATCGGCGCGGGACTGTCTTCATCGCCGACCACCGTGATTCCCAGTTCCGCGCACGTGAGTCTGTATATGTCCAACAAGTCGTTCTTCTGGTCCGCTTCAAGGTGGACCTTGGTGTGCCCTGAGTGCTTCAGCTCCCCAAGGAGCTGCCGGGCTTCTTCCCGCGTCTCTCTATAAACGCGGAAGGATGCTTGAATGTACTGCTGGGTGAGTTTGGTCTTCTCCCGGACGCCTTGAGGCGTGAGCAGGTATCGCCACTGCCATCGTCCAATTCGCTTCACCTTGATTTGTCCCTTGGCGACCATCCGCTTCAGCAGCCAGTTGACCGTGCCCACGGCTACTCCGACTCGTCGTGCTAGGTCCACTTGCCGAGCGTTTGGGTCCTCGACAACGGCCTCCAGCAGTTCAAGAGCGCGGATGTCTTCCTTCTCCAAGTTTTCTCATCTCGCCACACGATTCACGGCTCGAATTCGACGACTGAATCATACACCTGAGAGAGCGTACCGTCAAGCGTCTTTCTGTCTCATGCGGCGCGGGAGGCGGTGCGAGATCCCTCAGCCAGCCAGCTCAGTCGGGGAGGGCTATCTGGCGATGAACACCTTTCTCACAGCGCTTCTTCTCTCACTTCCGCTAGCATCTCGCACTCTCGCAATGAACAGGTACACACCGTTGGCCAGGAGTTCTCCCTCGTCGTTCCGCAGATCCCATTCTAGTCTCCTTCCCGGCAGCCAGCCGCTGGCAAAGACGTGCTCTCCAGCCAGGTTGTAGATGTCAATAGATATGGACGTAACGCTTAGGTCAGAAGCTTCGATGACGGCGAGAATAGATCGCACGGGGTTCGGCTTCACCACTATCTTGACAGGACCGCCGGTTAGAGCCTCGGCCGACGCGGCCGCTCCCAGCGGCAGGAGGTTGAACTCAGAGGGGAGGAGGACACGGTTGTGGATGCGGACCTCGTCGATCACCCCGGTGAACTTCTCGTAGTCGAGGTTGCGATGTTTGCCGATGTACAGGGCAGTGTTGTAGCTGTTGATCGTTGCGGCGCCGACGTTCTGAGAACCCTTAAGGACGCCGTTGACGTACACCTTCATGGATGAGCCGTCGTAGACCCCCGCGACGTGGAACCAGGTGCCCGGGAGGAGGTTGGCTCCGGAGCTGGTCACCACCCAGCGGACTCCGTTCAGTGCAATGTCGAAGCGCAGCTCGCGGATTCTGTTGTCGGCGAGAAGGAGATACTGGTAGTAGGGTGACGTGTGGGAAGTGTAGGCCTTGTCAATGATCGTCTGGGTGGTGCCACGCCCGTCGAGCCTGATCCACGCCTCGAGAGTCAGAGCGTTGGAAGGGTTCAAGCTTGCCGCATTGGGAACCTCGACGCGGTCACTGGGCCCCACGAACGACAACGCAGTCGAGCCATCGACGCTGCTCGTCCAACTGGCGCCGTAGACGGTGCCGTGGTTGCCGGTGCCGGACGAATCGTTTGCTGTCGTCCCCGATCCTTCGTTGAACCGCCAGTAGCCGACAGGGCCACTGGCGAGCGAGGGCGTGGCGGTGTCGGCGTTCGACCCGGCCTGGACGGTGTCGTTCCAGAGGTTGCCCGTGTCCCTCGAGAAGGCGGCATAGTAATACGTCGTCCCGTTGGTCAGGCCGGTGTCGGTCGTGCTGACCGTTCCACCTGGCGTGGGGGAGGCGTTGTCGTAGACGGTCGTCCCGTCGGTGTGGGAGGTGGGGTAGCTGCCCGTCTTGCGCAGGACCACGACCTGGGCAAGATCGCTGTCGCTCGGGTTCGTCCAGGTGAGCGTCGACTGCCCGTTCTCCCCGTCGGAGGCCGCAAAGTTCGCCACCAAGGCGGGCGGCGTAGGCACCGAGGCGATGAGGTTGAACTCCCCCGGGGCGAGGGCGCGGCGGTGGATGCGGACCTCGTCGATCACCCCGGTGAACTTCTCGTAGTCGAGGTTGCGATGTTTGCCGATGTACAGGGCAGTGTTGTAGCTGTTGATCGTTGCGGCGCCGACGTTCTGAGAACCCTTAAGGACGCCGTTGACGTACACCTTCATGGATGAGCCGTCGTAGACCCCCGCGACGTGGAACCAGGTGCCCGGGAGGAGGTTGGCTCCGGAGCTGGTCACCACCCAGCGGACTCCGTTCAGTGCAATGTCGAAGCGCAGCTCGCGGATTCTGTTGTCGGCGAGAAGGAGATACTGGTAGTAGGGTGACGTGTGGGAAGTGTAGGCCTTGTCAATGATCGTCTGGGTGGTGCCACGCCCGTCGAGCCTGATCCACGCCTCGAGAGTCAGAGCGTTGGAAGGGTTCAAGCTTGCCGCATTGGGAACCTCGACGCGGTCACTGGGCCCCACGAACGACAACGCAGTCGAGCCATCGACGCTGCTCGTCCAACTGGCGCCGTAGACGGTGCCGTGGTTGCCGGTGCCGGACGAATCGTTTGCTGTCGTCCCCGATCCTTCGTTGAACCGCCAGTAGCCGACAGGGCCACTGGCGAGCGAGGGCGTGGCGGTGTCGGCGTTCGACCCGGCCTGGACGGTGTCGTTCCAGAGGTTGCCCGTGTCCCTCGAGAAGGCGGCATAGTAATACGTCGTCCCGTTGGTCAGGCCGGTGTCGGTCGTGCTGACCGTTCCACCTGGCGTGGGGGAGGCGTTGTCGTAGACGGTCGTCCCGTCGGTGTGGGAGGTGGGGTAGCTGCCCGTCTTGCGCAGGACCACGACCTGGGCAAGATCGCTGTCGCTCGGGTTCGTCCAGGTGAGCGTCGACTGCCCGTTCTCCCCGTCGGAGGCCGCAAAGTTCGCCACCAGCGCCGGCGGGGGAGCGAAGACGGCCTTGATGCAGAAGTTGCACGTTGGATCGCCCCCGGCGGCGGTGACGATGTCCGACCACGACGTTCCGTCGGAGCTGATGTAGCTCTGTCCAGCGCTCGCGGTTGCGGCAGAGGAGTACCCGGCCACGTAGCACTCGGCGGGGACCGGGTAGTTGTAGCCGGGAGTCGTGTAGCGGACGACGACGACAAACGTCTGACCTGAGCTGACCGCCACTGGCGCATCCAGGTCCACCGTGTGGTAGCCGGCGAACGGCCAGGTTCCGGTCTTGCTCGCGAGCACCGCTCCATTGAGGCTATTCTTGATGAGGATCTGGTAGGTGGTGTTGACGGTCGAGGCGTATGTGGCTATCGCCGTTATCGTCCCGCTAGTCGTGGTCGTAAACGCGTTCGCGCCCCACGCCGTGGTGAGGCCTGTGTAGCCCCAATTGGTGACCCAGCCGAGGGGGTCATACTGATAGAGGGCGATCTGGTCCGGGTTCACCGCGTTGACGAACGCTGCGTTCCCTCGGCCGATCTTCGTATCGTAGTAGGAGGCATAGAAGTAGCCTCCGTCTCCCCAACTTGTTCCCCAACTGTTGCGGACGAGCCACGCGCCGTCCCCCGGGGCAGTCGATGCAAACCAGTTTCGATCGAAGGTGTCGTCCCAGCCAACGATCGCTACGGCGTGGTTCGCCGCTGCGGTTCCTGAGTAGTAGTAGGCGTACGTTCCGGATGCGTAGGAGGAGCTGTTCCAGTACATGTCGGTGGCAATCGCCCCGTACGTCATCACGGCCTGCTTGATCGTGGCGTTGTCCAGGGCGCTCGCTTTGTCGGGGAGGAAGAGGGCTTCACGCACGTACTTCCGAACGGTCAGCCCCGACGTGCATCCCGTGACGTAGGCGCGGTAGGGATCGTCCGCTTCGCTCACCGGCCCGCTTCGCCTCGCGAAGTAGGCCGTGGCGAGGAAGCTGTTCCCTCCTTCGCAGGGGCCCCAGTCGAAGCCGTGGCATTCCTTGAGGTTGTTCTCGGAGAAATCCCACGATTCGAGGGGCGTGGTCAGGAGCCAGGATTCGAGCGACGCCATGGCCGCGAAGCTCCAGCACGAGCCGCACCCGCCCTGATTGCGGATCGAAGTCACTCGTCCGAGGCTCCGCAGGTCGTACTGGGCCAGCAGGCCGAGGATGTCTTGGGGGTAGAAGCCGCTCGGGGAAAGGCCGGTCATGTGGCTGAGATCGACGGGGCTTGGGAGGAGGCCGAGCCCTTGGCCCTCTTCGGTGGTTGTGAGGGGGAGGGCCATGGTGCCGAGGGCCTCTTGGTAGGCGACGAACTCGGGGTTGAGCGCGGCGCGAGTGGGACGAAGCGGGGCGGCGAACGTGCTTCCAACGACGAGGGCGAGCATCGCGAGCACGGCCACACCGGCCGCCGGCAGTCGCTCGCTCAGGCCCGCGTGAGGCCTACCGTTAAGTGGGCCGCCGCGTGTGCCTGACGTGCGACCCCGCGGCCGGATGAGCACTTTCCCGCTCGCTCTGTCGCACTTGCGTGAGCGGCGCTCCCTGGTGAACGTGTCGTTCATCCCGTCCCTCCCTCCGATCCTTTCACGCGCCCCGAACGTTCAGCCCTGTGGAGTATACCTAGCGGGGGCGGGGGTAGCGGAAGGGGCATGTGGCTCGTAGCATGTGGCGTGTAGGGAAAAGGCGTTCGGGGTTCGTGGTTCGGGGTTCGGAAAACGGGCTCGTGGCGTGTAGCTCGTAGCATGTGGCATGTGGGCGAAGGGCGCTTGGGGGCTGCGGCCAATGGTCGGGATACTGGGACTTGTGGAGGCCGAGCGCAGCCTGGGAGAGCATGGAGACAGGAGATTCACGCGTCTCGAAAGCTTCGGGCTCACGACCGTCCCCAGCGACTTTCGAGTCCCCTTATCTTAGGAGATCCCTCAGCTTGGCCACGGTGAGGTCAGCATCTCGCAGGATGGCGTGGATGACCATGGGATGTAGAGCAGTGGCTTGCAGTCGTCAGCTTGTGGAACGTGGGCCGGGGTGCGGAGTTCGTGGTTCGCAGCCAGTGGCTTGTAGCCTGTAGCGCGTGGGGCGAGAGAGAATCCCGCTCGTTCCAGGGCTCTTCGTATCTCGAGTCCCGTTACCCGCGGGAGCTTCTCCTTCACACGGCCACTTCCAGAGATGTAAGACTCACCGACTCGCTTTGTGGAATCTCTTCGCCATCTTCCAGGCGGTCCGCGACATGAAGCTGTATGGCGTCCCGCACGTTTTCTAGGGCGTCCTCATAGGTTTCGCCTTGGGCGTAGCACCCCTGGAGTTCCGGGCAGAACGCGAAGTACCCGTCTTCGTCGCGTTCGATGACAACCGAGAACACGTATCTTCTCAACGTCACCCTCCTGCTCCCGCCGTCTGCACTCCGGCGCAAGGCTCATTATAGCGAGCTGCGTCTGAGCTTGGGGTTAGAACGTTCGCAGCCAGTGGCTCGTGGCACGTGGCGCGTAGGCGCTGTGGGGTTCGGAGTTCGAGGTTCGGGGTTGGGAGCCAGTGGCTCGTGGCCCGTGGCTTGTGGCGCGCACCTTGGGCAAACGATGGAAAGGGAAGAGGGTCTCGTGGTTCGCAGGCTCGGGCATCATCAGCGGGCCCCGGGTCTTCAGGCTCCCCGCACCCCAGGAGATCCCAAAGCTCGGCCGCGGTGAGGTTTGCATCTCCCAGGATGGCGTGGATGACCTTGGGTGCAGGGCCACTTCTGCGTGCCTTGTGGTCACTTGAGAAACCATCTCAACCAACGCATGCGCAAGCGGGCTACCCTTCTCGTCGTTCGAGCAAGCCGTAGACCTCTCCCCGCGAGCCGACGAGCAGGACGAAGACCTCGCGCTTCTCTTCCAGGAGTTGGTAGAGGACACGGTACTCTCCGCTCGGTGTCCCCACGCGCTCGCTGCGCACGCCCGGGTAACCCACAAGCTCCTTCCCGGCATGCGGGGCGATGGCCAGATGAGCGGCGGCATGTTCGATCCGCCCGATGACCGCCTTGTCTTTGATCTTCTCAAGCTGCTTGCGCACCCGCGGGTCGTAGCGAAGGGTCCAAGGCTGTTGGGGGTGTTTCGCCACCCTAGATCAAGTCCTGGAACGTCTCCTCGTGAGAGAGAGTCTTCCCCTCTCGCCGGTTCCGCTCCGAGTCCTGCAGGAGGTCGCTCAGCGTGATCTTCCGCAGGACGATCCGATCCCCGCTCACAGCGATAGCGAGAGGGTCCCCCGGTTCGAGGCCGAGTTCATCGCGTACCTTCTTCGGGATCACGATCTGTCCTTTGGTGGACAGCTTTGCGGACGACAGCATGAGTCCTCCTCTTGTCTTACTAGTAGGATTACTCTAGTCTGGACCCTCGCCCTTGTCAACTTGTCTCGGTTCGGGGTTCGGAAGACCGGGCACGTGGCGGGTGGCGTGTAGCTTGTGGGAAAAGAAGCGTTCGGGGTTCGGAGTTCGTGGTGCGGGGTTCGGAAAACGGGGCATGTGGCAAGTGGCTTGTGGCGTGTGGGAACTGCGAGGTTCGAGGTTCGTAGTTTGGCGGGAGGGACGGTCAGCGGCGGTTCACTCCGGAACCTCAACTTCCACT
>Ga0315289_10001300_pt1 | contig 38933 bp, 31 predicted proteins | sample YL17G11_40_MG_FD_203452 | JGI IMG/M metagenome (GOLD analysis project Ga0315289, IMG submission 203452) | Sediment microbial communities from Yellowstone Lake, YNP, Wyoming, USA - YL17G11_40 | ecosystem: Environmental > Aquatic > Freshwater > Lake > Sediment | place: USA: Wyoming | collected... | reverse complement strand
CCGAAGCGGCGGGGGGGGGCGCCGCCGCGGCGGGGGCGCCGGGCCGCCCCCCCGGCCCGCGCCCCCCCCCCCCCCCCCCCCCCCGGGCCCGCCCCCCCCCCCCGCGCCCCCGGCCCCGCCCCCCCCCCCCCCCGCCGGGGGCGGCGCGGGGGGGCCCCCCCGCCGCCGCCCCCGGGCCTGCAAAGGCCAAAAGCGCCCGAGGCGACCCGTGGCGAAGCTGGCCGCGCCAGGGAGTCGGGCTCGGAGGGAACGTCAGGGCCCGCTTGCGTCGCCGCCGCCTCCACTCCGCCCCGCCGTCTGCCTTTTTGGCCGCCCCTTTCACCCCCCACTCCCACACCACGGTGCGTGACGATCACGCCCGCCGCGCTGGGGCGCGCGCGAGGGTCTTGCGCGGCCGCGCGGGCGCGCGGCGGCGCGCCGGCGCCTTTCCGACGCCGGCCCCCCATCCGCAGCCCCGATGCATCGCTCCACGCCCGCCCTCCTCATCCTGGCCATGCTAGCCGGCGGCGCGTCCGCCCAGGCGCCGGATGGCGGCGCCATCATTGGCGCGCTGCTCGGAGCGATCGGCTCCGCGGTGCCGCTGGCCTCCAACGCGGGCTCGTCCGGCGGCGGAGCCGGTGATGTGCTCAGCGCGGTCACCGGCGGCGCCGGCGGCGGCGCCGGCGGCCTGCCCGGCGTCGGCTCGGTCGACACGCTCAAGTCGTCGCTCGCCGGCGTCACCGCCGGCCTCGTGTCCCCCGGCGCCGGCGCGGACGCCATCCCCAGAGCCCTGGGCTCGACCGCGCTCGCGGGCGCGCCGGGCGCGGACGCGGGCGGCGGCGGCGTCGCCGCGCTCGCGCCGTTTCTCGGCGCGCTCGGCGGGCGCCGCCTGCTCGCCGCGTGAGAGAGAGAGAGTGAGACGCGGCTTCTAGGCTAGTCTGCGTATTTGACTACCCCCCCATTCATTTCATTCATTCCCCTCGAGCGATGCTGGCGCCCGAGGCGTGCGCGCCCTCGCGCGCGCACCCCCGGCGCGGCCGCACGCGACTGCCTTCCCAACCCCGCCCGACCCATGATCCGCGTGGAGCGCATTGCAACGCGATTGGCATCAAGAAACTACATTCGGAGGGCAGGGACAAGGTAGGAGGGGTCTCTCACGCCGCGGCGGCCGCCGCCTTTTGTTTGGGCGGCCTCCCGCGCCGCTTGGGCGGCGCCGCGGCCCGCGGCTCGACCGCGGCCGCCAGGCCGTCGGCGTCGGCGCTGCCGAGCGCGGCGTCGGTGGCGGCGGCGGCGGCCTCGCCCGTGGCAAACGCGGCGACCGCGGCCGCGAGCCCCGGCGGCCACGCCCCCGCATCGTCCGGCAGCGCGGCCCTCAGCGCGGCCGCCATCCGCCGCGCGCGTGGCAGCAGGTCCAGGTCGTCCGGCAGCCGGGCGGCGCGCAGGCCGCCCAGGGACGCGCGGCCCGACTGGCGCGTGCCCAAAAACTCGCCCGGCCCGCGGTCGGCCAGGTCGGCTTCCGCGATGACAAATCCGTCGTCGGAGGCGGCGAGGACGGCGAGGCGGGCGGCCGAGGCGGCGTCGCGGGCCATCAGGAAGCAGGAGCCATCCGCGCCGCCGCGCCCGACGCGCCCGCGGAGCTGGTGCAGCTGGGCCAGGCCGAAGCGGTCGGCGCCTTCAACGACCATGACGGTCGCTTCGGGCACGTCGACGCCGACTTCCACGACGGTGGTCGAGATGAGGACTTGAACCGCCCCCTCCCGAAACGCGGCCAGCGCCGCCGCTTTGTCGGCCGGCGGCAGTCTCCCGTGCAGCAGCCCAATTTCCACGCCGTCGCCGAGCGCGCCCGACGCGCGCAGGGTGGCCGCCTCCTCCTCCGCCGCACGCAGGCCGCCGACCGCGTCGGCCTCGACGCGCGGGCACACTACGAACGCGCGCCCGCCGGCCGCGACGGCGGCTTTCACGGCGGCCGCGACGGCGGCGCGGCCGGAATCGTCGTCGAGGACGACCGCGGTGCGGACCACCCCGCGCCCCGGCGGCCGCCCTTCCACCACCGACACCGCGGCCTCGCCCGACGCGACCAGGGCCAGCGTCCTCGGAATCGGGGTTGCCGACATGGACAGCACATGCGGCGGCGGGCGGCCGGGGGGAGCTTTGGAGGCCAGGGCGGCGCGCTGCGCGACGCCGAACCGGTGCTGCTCATCCACCACGGCCAAGCCCAGCATCTTAAATGCCACGCTGTCCCCTGCCAGCGCGTGCGTGCCGACCGCGACGTCGAGGGCGCCAGTGGCGAGGGCGGTGAGGGCGGGGACGCGCTCGGAGCGGGGGGTCGACCCGGTGAGGAGCGCGACCCGCATCCGGGAGCCTTCCGGCAGGGCTTCATTCAACGCGAGCACATTGGCGTGCAGCTGGGCGGCCAATACTTCCGTCGGCGCCATGAGCGCGGCCTGTGCGCCGCCGCCGACGGCGGCCGCGAGCGCGGCGAGCGCGACGGCGGTCTTGCCGCTCCCCACGTCGCCCTGCAGCAGCCTTGCCATGGGCCGCGCCCCCGGGGCCATGTCGGCCAGCACGTCGTCCAAGGCGGCGGCCTGGCCGGGGGTCAGGGTGAACGGGAGGGCGGCGGTCGCCGCGGCGGCCGCGACCCGGCACGCGCCCCACTCGACCGCGGGGCCGTCGGCGGGCGCGCCCGCCGACCGGGCGCGCGCCAGGGCGAGCTCCATGACGATCAGTTCCTCCAGAGCGACGCGGCGCCGGGCAGCGGCGGCGGCGGCGGGGGTGGCGGGGTCGTGGAGCGCGGCGACCGCGGGGCGCCACGGGCCGAGGCCGGCCGCCGCGGCCGCGCGCGCGGGCAGCGCGCCGCCCGCGCCCGGCGGCAGCGCCTCAAGCACAATCCTCACCGCGTCGTCGATCTTGTCCGGCTTGAGCGGGGCGCGCGCGGCGTATACCGGGGCGACCGAGCGCGCGGCTTTCGGGTCGTCGGCCGGGAGCACCTCCGCGCCTCCATCCAACTCCCACACACCCGCCGGGGTGGGCGCACCCTCTTTCACGACCCCAATGGCGACCACGGGCGCGCCCACGGGGGCGGCAGCGACGGCGCGGTCGGCGAGAAAGGTGCGCGCGCGGCCGGCGAAGAATTTGGTCACGCACACGCGCGCGGCGTTGGGGCCGCCGGGGGAGGTGTCCGGTACATGCACGGGATCGACATGGAGCTCCAGTTTGACCGGCAGCGCGGCCGCCCGGCTGCCGCGCGCCGGCGCGCGCGCGGCCGCGACGACGCCTGCGACCCGCACCCTCGCCCCCGCTTCCAGCACCGGCGCCGCCTCGGCGTACGCGCGCGGGGGCGCCATGAGCAGGTCGGCGGCGGTGGCGAACCCGGCGGCGGCCAGGTCTTTGCGCAGCTTGGGGCGGAGGCCCGGCGCAGCGTCGAGCGCTAGGCCGGCGGCGAGCGCGGGGGGGGCCGCGCGCGCGTCGGCGAAGGCCGCCGCCGCCGCCGCCGTCACCGCCTCGCCCTCGGGCTCGGGCCCGATGAAGCCGTGCAGCGCGTCGTTGGCGGCGGCGGCGGCGCCGGCGTCGGCGGAGAGGGCAAACGCGGGGACGCCGGGCGGGAGGGGCGGGAGGTCGCCTGCAGAGGCGGCGGCGGCCGGCTTCTCCACCGCTGCCGGCGCCATGGACGCCACGACGGGCGCCGTGGCGACCGGCGCCCACGCCTGGGCGGCCGCAGCCGGGTCGGGGGCCGGCAGTCTCCCGACGCCCGGCCCGCGCGCGGCCGCGAGCGCGCCCGCGCACGGGTGGCCCCCGGCCTCCAGCAACCGCTCCAGCACGGCGGCCAGCGTGGTGACATCGGCCAGCGCGCGGTGCGCGTCGGCCGCGGGCGGGACGCCAAGGGCCGCGGCGAGCGCGGCGAGGCTGTGGCCGCCCGGGGGGGGCGGGACGGCGGACCGCGCGAGCGCCAAGGTGTCCAGCGTCGCCCAATCCGAGGGGACCGCAAGCCCCGCGCGCGCACATTCATTCGCCAGGAGGCGGTCGTCGAAGCGGGCGCCGTTGTGGGCGACGAGGAGAGGGACGCGCTCCTCGCCCGCGGCATCGGCGCAGAAACGCAGCAGCGCGGCGCCCGCTTCCGCCCACGTGGGCAAACTCGGATCGTGCACCATGGCGGTCGTGATGCCGGTTACGGCGGCGGCGTCGGGGTGGACGGTGGCCGGGAAAACGTTGACGAGGGTGGAGAAAGAGCGCCCAGTCGCCACGTCGACCGCGGCCACTTCCACGATGCGCGCCGTGATGGCGGACAGGCCCGTCGTCTCCACATCGTACACGATGGGCGCGAACCTGGACGCGGCGGCGGCGGCGGCCGCGGCAGCGGCCGCGGCGGCCGCCGCACGCGCCGCTTCCAGCCCCGCCCCGACCGACGCCAGCAGCGCATCCCGCTCCGCGGGCGCCAGCCGCGCGTACTCGCCCGCCGCCCGCTCCAGCAGGGGGTGCACTGCGGCCGCGGCGGCGGGGGGGGCGGCGGCCGCGAGGCGCGCGGCGACGCGCGGCGCAGCGACCGTCTGAAGAAGAGAGAGGAGGGGGTGCGGGCCACGGTCGATGTCCGCTCCGTCTCTTAATCACCCCAAACAGCGGCCGGGGACAAGGAGTCGACCCCTCCCCCTCTCTCTCACCACGTAGCGCGAAAACGGCGCGCCGCGCACCGCCGCGTCGGCGCACCCCGCCGCCCGCTCAAACGCGACCGCGGCCAGCAGGCGGTGGGCGGCCGCGTCGAACTCGTCCAGGGCGGCGGGGGAGGTGGCGCGAAGAAGGGTGGGGGTGGAGGAAAGGGCGCGCTGCGGGGCGGGAAGAGAGGGTTGGCGACCCATTGCCGGCCCCTCCCGATCCCGGACCGCCGTGCCTATATCGATGCGCACCCCTCCAACCCCCCAGCACCGCCGGCCGACCGCGAGCCCCGCCGCGCGGCGCGCGGCACGGCGCATCGGGGCGGCGCCGGCCGCGTTGGCGCGCATGCGCCGCCGCAGGGAAGGGATGAGGCTCCCGGCGTCGGCGCGCCGGCCGTCGCGGGGCGGAGGCGGGCGCGGTGAGTGGTGCGGGACCGTCGCCGCCATCACACCTCGCCCTGCGGGTGCCCGCACCGCCGCGCGCCGGAGCAGGAGTCGCCGCCCGCCCTCGCCCTCCACACGCCGCTCCCTAGCGGCCCACCGCGGCGATGTCGCACAGGCGCGGCGCGGGCGAGGCCGAGGTGCAGGCTGTGGCGTTCAACGGCTCGACGTTTCGCGGTGCGGCGGCGCGGGAGAGGGAGGGTGGTGCATGCGGCAGGAGGGCGGGCGGGCGGGCGTGGGGTGGGCGCCCGGCCGGGCACCGACGCGCCATCCCTCCTCCCTCAGTCGGCGACTGCGTCACGATCAGGGGCGAATCCAAGGAGGCCTACGTGAGTCCGTGAGGAGCGGGAGGCGGGAGGCGGGACGCGGGACGCGGGAGAGAGAAAAAGCGTCGCTACGGCCCCGCCGACGCGCGGCACCCCCCCCGCCCGCGTCTCCCAGGTCGCGCGCATCCGGCGCTTTTGGCAGCCGGCCGACCCGGACACAGTGACGCCCGAGAACACGACGGTGGAGGTGTCCTGGTTCTACCGGCCCGAGGAGTGAGAAACGGGGTGGCGCGTGGGGGTGAGGGGGCGCGCCGACGCGCCGCGCGCCCGCCCACCCCGCCCCACCCCACCCCCCAGAGTGGAGTCGGTCGGCCGCCTGGCGTTCCACGGCGCGCGCGAGGTGCTCGACTCGGACCACGTCGACGCCGTCTCGTTTGCGACCGTCATCGGCAGCGCCACCGTCCACTCGCTCGCCTCCTACCTCGCCGCCCGGGCCCGCGACTCGCTCGCCGACGACGACTACTACGCCCGGTTCACGGCGCGCGTCAAGGCGGAGCGGACGCGGCTCGAGCCGGAGCGCGTGCCGGTGCACTGCGTGTGCGGCACACCCTTCAACCCGGACCTGCCCTACGTCACCTGCGCCACCTGCAGCGACGTCTTCCACCCGGGCTGCTTGGGCATGAACGAGGAGGGGGCGGCGGAAGATCTGCCGCCGGGGTGGGCGTGCGAGCGCTGCGTTGCGAAAGAGGGGGCGGCGAGCGCCTAGAGTGGAGGAGGGGCGGGGGCCGCTCGTTTTTGGCGGGCGGCCGGGTGCAACCACACTGGCGCAGGAGGAGAGAAACGCGAGAGGGTGAGCGAGAGGGCAAGGCCACCACCACCGCCACCACCCCTCTCTCTCTCTATCTCCTCATCTCACACGACCGTGAACGAGTCGGCGCTGCCCTGCGCGCCGACGGACGCCCCCTTGAACCACCTCTTGTCGCCCACGACAACATGCTGCAGCGTGAGCAGGCCCGCGGTGGAGACGGCCACCGTAATGAGGTTGTGCCTCCCCCCTTCGTCGCCGTCGGCCGTCCGCGTCAGCACGTGAAACTGGAGGTAGGCCTTGCCGCCTTTTTCATATTCTTTGATCTCGAGGATCGACGCCTTGGCGATTTTGTCCGCCTGGAACCCGCCCTCGGACCTGGTCGACCCGGTGAACGCGGTGGAATCGCCCAGCACGTATTTGAGGGCGTCGAGCGTTTGCTCGGGCGTGCCCAGGTCTTTGACCGACGCGGCGGGGGTCGGGACCGCGATGACCGAGATCTGGTTTGTGAAGTCGCCCAAGTCTTGGTAGGTGACGACGGTGCCCGGGAAGGCGCGCTGTGAGAAAGAGAGAGGGAAAAAAATGGGGCAGGGCGTCGGCGGGCAGCCCCCAACGCGCGCGGCGCGCGCACGCGCGCTCTCCACCGCCTCGGCCGCCTCTCCCACCCACCACCCCCACACCACCACCTACCTCCTTGCTCGGATTCGCCCAGCGCGCGGGAAGGAGCATGGAGAACCCGTCCCCGGTGTAGGGGATGAACCCCGTCGTGTTGGTCGCCTTGCCGCCAAACACGCGCGCCGCGTCGCCGTAGGCGGCGACAGAAGGAGGAGGGGAGGCGGCGGCGGCGGCGGTGGCCACGGCCGAGGCCAAGAGCCCGAGCGCGGCGCGGCGCGTGGGCGCGGCGGGCGCCGGCGCGGCCTCGGCCTCCACGGAATCGACCCGGGCGGCCGCAATGCGCGACGCCGGGGCGCGGCGGGCGTCGATCGGGGCACGAACGGCACGCGCCGAGCCGCGCGGCGCGGCAAGGTGGGCCGGGGCGGCCGCGGCCGGGCGCGCGGTGGCCGTGTGCATGGCGCAAAAGGCTCTGGACTTGGGGACAGGGGTCCGAGGGAGGCGGGAGTGGGCGGGCTAAGACGCGCGGCCGCGTGGCGCGCCTCCTCGTTCCCTCTTTTCCCGCGGCGCCCCCGCGCTCTCGTTGCACGCGCGGCCCGGGCCCCATCCACCTGGCCGCGCCGCGGGCGTCCCACGGTCTGCCCCCACGCCCCTGCGGCGGCGCGCCGCGCCACGCGCGCCGGTTGGCGCGCGCGCCCTCGGCGCCCGCCCTTTGGCCTTCGACTCGCCCTACGCGACCGAGAACGAGTTGAAGATGCCTTGCTGTGGAAGAGAAAGAGGAGGAGGGAAGGAAGGGGTCGGCCTACGACCCACACGAAACCCGTTTTGCCTCCCTCCACCCCCCGCCTCCCCCCCGTCTCACCGCGCTCTTGTCCTCCCCCTTGAACCAGCGCTTGTCCCCGATGGTCGTGTGGCAGATGTAGAGCACGCCGTTGGCGGCGGCGGCGGCCGCGATGAGGTGGTGCCGCCCGCCCTCGTTGCCGTCGGCGGTGCGCGTCAGGATCTCGTACTTGTAGTACGTCTTGCCGGACTTGTCCTTGGCCTCCTCGACGTTGAGCAGGGAGGCGGCGGAGACGGAGCCGGAGCTATAGAGAGAAAGGGGGGGGGGGGTCGGCAACCCGACCGCGGACCCACCACCACCATCACAGCCCCTCGCCTCCTCCCTCCTCCCCCTCACCGGAAGCCGCCCTCAGACCGGGTCTCGCCGGTGAACACCTGCTCCCCAAGCAGCGGGCGCACGACGTCGTTCAGAAACTTGTCCGGGGAACCCCCGAGGTCGCCCTTGCGCGCGATGACGTCGACGTGGTTGACGGCGTCGCCATTGTCCTCGTAGGACAGGACGACGCCGGGCGCGACGACCTGGCGGCGGGGGCCCCACTTGGAGGGGAGGAGCAGGGCAAAGCCTTCGCCAGAGTAGGGGACGAAGCCGGTCGTGTTGGTCGCCTTGCCGCCGAAGACGCGGGCGGCGTCGCCGTAGGCCGCGTTGGCGGCGGGGGGGGCGGCGGCGAGGGCGGCGGCGCCGGCAACGAGGCCGAGGGCAGCGCGGCGGTCGATGGCAGCGGCGGCCGGGGTCGGCTTGGCCGACGCCTTGGCGGCGACGGGGGCCGGACGCGCGCGGGCGGAGACGGAGAAGGCCATGGTGCGGGTGGTGGGGGGAGGAGGCGGCTGGGTGGGAGGGGTGGAGAGGGTCGGGTGGGGCACGCGACGGCCGCGCGCGCGGTGTCGCCGCGTCTCGGCCCAACACCCGCCAACCGCGCGCGCACGGTCGCGGCCGGCGCGCCCGGCGCCCCGGGGCGCGCGGCGGGCGGGCGGGGCGCGGGAGGCGGGCGGCGTCAACAGCGCGCAGCAAATCGCGCCCGCGCAGGCGCCCGCGGCCGCGCCGCGCCGCGTGCTTGCCCGGGCGAGGGCGCCCTGGTCAGGCGCGCGCCGCCGCATGGCGACGCCGGGGCCGAGGCGGCCGCCAACCGCCAGCGGCCGGCGATCGGGTAAGTGCTCGTCGGCCCGCTCGCGGGCGCGGCCGGCGCACCCAATGCCGCCTCCCGCGCGGCCACTGGGATACAAGGCAACCGCGTGGGGCGGCCGCCCGGGGCGCAGGCGCCGCGGCGGCGCCGCGGTGAGCGATTCGGGGGCAGGCCGCTCCCGCCCCCGCGCGCCCGCGCGGGGGGGCGCGGGCGGCGCGGCACACCCGCACACCAAAGGGGGAGGCAGGCCGGGGAACGCACCTGGTGGGGGTGTGGAAACGCAGCAGGCGCCGCGCTCACTGAACCGCGGCCGACCCCGAGACGCGCCCGTCACACAGTGCCCGCGCCGGTCGCAGCCGCGCGCCCGCCGCGATTAGAGATTGAGCGTGCCGGAGAGGGTGGCGGCCACGGTGGGCGGCGACCACGCTCCTGCCTCCCCCCCGTCGCTCCTCACCCGACCGCCGCCCGCCGCGCCTCGAGCGCCTTGCCCAGCATGCGCGCCGGCGTCGCGCCATCCACCGCGGGGTCGAACTCGACGCCGACCGCGGCGCACGCGCTGAAAGGGAGGGGGACAGGGTTGGGGTCGCCGCCGCGGCGCCAACCCGCCGGCACCGCCCACACACCCCCACCTCACCGCCCCAAATCGACGGCGTCGTCCCCGATGCCTCCACCGTCCAGGAGTTGGGCGCGGAGGTCGTCCACCAGGGCCCCGAGGTCGGCCACCCCCCCCCCCCCGCGCCCCGCGGGCGGCGGCGGCGCTCGCGGCCCGGCCTTGGGGTAGAACTCCGCGAGCGAGGCGCGGGAGAGGGCGGCGCGGGCGGAGGACGCGGCCGCGGCGCGGCGCGCAGACCGCGCGGTCGACGCGGCGGAGACGAGCAGGGCGCCGCCAACCAGCATGGCCGCCGCCACTGCACGCGACGCACTCGGGCGCAGGGGCGAGCCCGGTATCAGCGGGTGGGCGAGCTCCACGGGGCGGCCTAGGAGAGAGGGAGGGGTCGGTCGGCCGCGCGGCGTCGGCCGCTGCCACCCCAATCCCCCTGTTTCCACCGCGCCCCACCCCTACCTGCATACACCACGTTGGCCAGCAGCACGACAAGGATGCCCGCGGCCGCCGCCTCGACGACGACGGCGGCGGCCTGAAGCCCTTCCACCGCCGCGCCGGCCAGCGTGTCGAGGCGCATGCATTCGTGGGGCTCGGGCGCGAGCAGGCGGGCGGCGAGGTCGCGCAGCGTGGGGGGGGGGCGGCGCCGGCGCGGCATCGGAGCGGGAGGGGGGGCGGTGGGCGCGCCGTCGGCCGGCGGCGTCGAGGGTGCCGCCATGGGTATCGACGGGGGAGGAAGCAGACGCGAGCGAGTTGTGAGGAACACAGCCGTGCGCTCTCGAAACGCGCGCGCTCTGTCTCTCACACACCCCACCCCTCTCACGCCGCGCCCGCGCGCGCCGCGACGTCGGCCGGCGCCGTGCCCGCAGTCCCACTCCCCCCACCCCCCGACCCCGGCCCCGCGCGCCGCGGTTCAAACACGTACGCGTTGTAAATCGCGTTCCTCCTTGTCTGCGCCATCAACTCGACAAACAGCTGGTACCCCTCGAGCTTGTACTCGGCCAGCGGGTCGCGCTGGGCGTAGCCGCGCAGGCCGACCGCGGTTTGCAGAAATTTCATGGCCTGCAAATGTTCTTTCCACAAATTGTCCGTCTGCACGAGCACGAAGAAGCGGCAGGCTTCCGCCATGAGGCCGGGTTCCACCGCGTCGACGGCCGCGGCTTTCTCGCGGAGCGCCGCCACGCCGCGGTCGCGCAAATAAGCGCGCAGCTTTTCATAGTCGCCGCCGGCCGCCGCGGCCAAGGATTCCGCCGTCAGGTCGGCCATCGCCGAGCAGTATTGCGCCATCTTGGCGGCCAGCGCGCCGAGCTCCCATTCGTCTGAGGGAACGGTCGCGTCGACGTTGGCGGCGACAATGTCGTCGACCGTGCGCCCCGCATACTCTTCGTAGACGCTGCGCAACGCCGCATCATCAGCAAGCAACGCCCGCCGCCGCTCCGCGTACACGCGATCGCGCTGGGTGTTGAGCACTTGGTCGTATTCAAAGAGTTGGCGCCGGATGTCGAAAAAGTAGGCCTCGACCTTGCGCTGCGCCTCGTTGAGCGCGTCGGACAGCATCTTGGACTCGATGGGCAGGTCCTCGATCTGAAAGGCGGACATAAGACCGCGCACGCGGTCGCCGCCAAAGACGCGAAAGAGGTTGTCTTCCAGGGAGAGGAAGTAACGAGTCGACCCGGGGTCGCCTTGCCGCCCCGCGCGCCCGCGGAGCTGGTTGTCGACGCGGCGCGACTCGTGGCGCTCGGTGCCGACGACGTGGAGGCCGCCCAGGGCGCGGACGCGGTCTTTTTCGACCGACGTGACGGCCTCAAACTCGGCCTCCGCGGCACGAAACGCGGCCCGCAGCGCGGCCGTCGTCTCGTCGGCCGTCGGCGCGCGTTCGCACGCGACCGCGAGGCGCTCCTCGGCGTCGAGCTCGTCAAGAGTGCGCGACCCCCACGCCGCGACGGCGGCCGCGACCGCGGTGTCGACCAGCTTGCGCGTGCCGTCGGTCAACGCCACCGGAAACAGGTCGGGCGACGCGGCCCACGTTTTGAGACGCGGGGCGGCGCCGCTCGCCTTGGAGGAGCCTTCCAGGGTTTCCACCTGCGACACGACCGCCGGCATCAACGCTTCCCGCACTTTCAGCCGCGCCATGTATTCAGCGTTGCCCCCAAGCAGAATGTCCGTGCCCCGCCCCGCCATGTTGGTGGAAATGGTGACCGCGCCCGCGCGCCCGGCCTGGGCGACGACCTCCGCCTCGCGCTCGACGTTTTCCGGTTTGGCGTTGAGCAGTTGGTGCGTGACGCCCGCCTCGCCCAGCGCGGCCGACAGCGCTTCCGACCGCTCGACGGACGTCGTGCCCACGAGGCAGGGGCGGCCGGAGGCGACCATGCGCTCGACTTCGGTCACGACCGCGCCCCACTTCCCCGCCTCGGACCGAAAGACGACGTCCGGGTTGTCCTGCCGAGCGGTCGTGCGGTTGGTGGGCACGAGCGCCACCTCCAAATTGTAGATGTTGCTGAATTCGGCGGCCTCCGTCGCCGCCGTGCCGGTCATGCCCGCAAGCTTGGGAAACGCGCGGAAAAAGTTTTGGTACGAGATCGACGCCAGCGTCACCGTCTCGTCCTGCACAGGGAGGCCTTCTTTGGCCTCGATTGCCTGGTGCAGGCCTTCGCCCCAGCGGCGGCCGGCCATGGTGCGGCCCGTAAACTCGTCGACGATCACGACGTCGTCGCCGCGCACGATGTAGTGCACATCCTTCAACTGTAATTCCTTTGCTTTCAGCGCGTTCACCACATAACTGGCCCACTGCTCGCGCGGGTCGTACAGGTCGGCGACGCCGAGCACATCCTCCGCGGCTTCGTAGCCGTCCTCGGTGAGGAGGACGGACCGCTGTTTCTCGTCCACCGTGTAGTGCGTCTCGCGCGCCAGCGCGCCCGCCAGCTTGGCCGCTTTGTAGTAGCGGTCGGAGGAGCGGTCGGCGGGGCCGGAGATGATGAGCGGGGTGCGCGCCTCGTCGATCAAGATGGAGTCGACTTCGTCGATCACGCAAAAGTTGAACGGCCGCAGCACCAAATCACCCGCCGCCGACGCCAGGTTGTCGCGCAGGTAGTCGAAGCCGAGCTCGGAGTTGGTGACGTACGTGACGTCGGCGGCGTACGCCGCGCGGCGCGCGTCTTCCGACAGGCCTTGCTGGACGAGGCCGACCGAGACGCCGAGGAAGCGGTGCACTTGGCCCACCCATTCAGAGTCGCGGCGCGCGAGGTAGTCGTTGACCGTGACGACGTGCACGCCGCGGCCGGCGAGGGCGTTGAGGTAGGCGGGGAGCACGGCAACAAGAGTCTTCCCTTCCCCCGTCCGCATCTCCGCAATCTGGCCATCGTGCAACACCGCCCCCCCGATGAGTTGGACGTCGAATGGGCGCAGGCCCAGCACGCGGCGCGAGGCTTCGCGGGCGACGGCAAAGGCCTCGGGCAGGAGCGCGTCGAGCGACTCGCCCGCGGCGACCCGCGCGCGCAGCGCGGGCGTTTGGGCGGCCAGTTCGGCGTCGGACAGGGCCTCCATGGCCGGTTCCAGGGCGTTGGTGGCGTCGACGATGGGCTAGAGAGGAGGAGAAAGGGGGTTGGGCGTCGTGGGCACGCCGTGGCGCCGACCGCTCTCGCGCCTCCCGCACCACCACCACCACTCTCACTCGTACCTGGTACTTGGCCCGCGTCTTCTCCGCGAGGTCGGCCCCGCCAAAGAGCTTGCCAAGGCCGCCAAACACGCGCGCGGGGGGCGGCGCGCGGCGGGCAGGCGCCGGCGCGCCGGGCGCGCCGGCCGGCGCGGGGCGGGGAAGACCATGGGGCGCTCTAGCGCCCGCGATGCGGCGGGCGGGCGGCTGGACGCGCGCGCGCGGCGGCGCGGCGCGCGCGCGCGGAGGGCGCGCGAGGCCGGACCGCATAATGCGGGGCCGGGGTGGACGCGGGGGGGCGACGCCAGCACGCGAGGCGGGGCGGCCGGGGCGCGAGTGCGTGCGGGGCGGCGGAGCGGCGGCAGTCCTCGCTCGCTGCGCGGTCGCGGCGGCCTCGGCTTCGCGCTCTGCCCCCGCCCGCGGGCGGCGACTGGTGCTCGTAGTCGCGGATCGGGCGTGCGGCTGCATGCTGGCGCCGCGGTGCCTGCTGAGGGCGCCCGCGCCGGCGCGACCCCCAATCGTCGCCGCCCCCGCGCCGCCAGCCCCCGGCCGCCACGGCAGAGCTACCCAGTGCCGAGCCGGACCCATCCCCCTGGTGGCGCCGCCGCCGACGCCACCGCCCGCGCGCCCCGCGGCCCCCGTCGCCGCCGCTCTCGCCGTCGCGCTCGCTGTCGGCGTCGCCCTCGGCCGTTACACGGCGCGCAAGCGGGAAATGGAGGGTTTGGTGGCTCCGGCGGCCCCCCCGCCGGCGCCCAGCTTCCCCGTCGCCCTCACGCGCGTCCGCCGCGCCGTCGCGCTCGCGCGCGCCCTGCAGGCCGACGCCTTTGGCGACCCCACGTCGGCCGGCGTCGAGCTCGACCTGGCCTTGTCCCGGCACCGGGCCCTGGGCGCGGACGCGGCGGCCGCGGGCGGCGCGGTGCCGGTGAGCGCGACGCCCGCGCGCGTCGACTCGCTCTACCGCCTCGCGCTGCGCACGGCCGACCTACCCATTCCGCCCGGGGCCATGACGCCGCTGCGGGCCATGCTGGCGTTGACGGATGAACACGCAGAGGCGTTGGAGGAGGCGACGCTGCTCAGCGCGGCGGATTTTTCTATCTGACGCCTTGCCTGTGCCGCCTGCCCGCGCCCGCGCGCTTTAAATCACTTGTGACACATTGACGGCTCTTGGAAAGCGGCGGCGCAATTGGTTGCAGGGCTCGCGCCGCGGCGGGACAGCGCGCGCGCGTCTCCCCTCCTCCCTCCCTCACGCCGCCGCCGCCCCGCCCAGCTGCTCCACCATGGCGTCGATCTGGTCGCCCGACTCGAGCTCCAGCTGGGGAGTGGGGGAAGGGTGGTGGGCGGGCGCGCGACGGCGCGCGCGGCAACGCTCGCTCCGCCACCCTCCCCGACCCCCACCCCCCCTTCGCACGTCGTCCGGCGTCGTCGTCTCCTGGATGCGCTGCCCGTCAAACACGAAGCGCACGTTCTGGTACACGACTGGAGGGGGAGGAGGGAGGATGGCGTGAGGGCGGCGAGGCAGGAAACGCGCGCGCCGCGCGCCTGCCGTCCTCCACCCCCCTCTCATCCGCACCGCCCTGCCGGTCGCAGTACGCCTTCATCAGCTTCTTGAGCTGGGTCGTGCGCTTGGTCTTGAACTGGACGACGCCGCCGTCCTGAGGAGGGGAGGAAGGAAGGAGGGCGCGTGTCGGACCGGGGAAGCCGCGCCCGCGCGGCCCGCGTAAGCGGCGCCCCGCCCTCGTCCCTCCCGGCCGCGGTCGAGCGGCCGCGCGCGGCCGCGCGCGGGCGGTGCGGGCGCCGCGGGCGCGAGCCGCGGCGGCGCCATCGCGCGCAGCGCGCCCCGCCCCCAGCTCGCGCCCGCGCCGCCCGCATCGGGGCCCCGCGGACGCGATACGAGCCCACGCACCCCCCACGCATCCCAACCCCATCTCCACTGACCTGGCCCGCCACCTTGAGCGTGATGTAGTCCTCCTCCCCGCCGCCGCCGCCTTCCGGCTTGACGTCGGCGGAGGGGGGGGGCTGGGAGGACGGGTCGGCCATCGTGGGGCGAGAGTGGAGGGGGGAGGGTGGTGGCGGGTGTGCAGCGTGGCGTCGGCCACGCACTCGCCCACATCCCGCGCCTGCCCATGCCCCAGTGCCGCCTGCTCGCCGGCCCGGCGGGCGGCGCGGCCCAGGCTTGCCTGGCTGGGGTCGCGTTTGCCGCGCTGGCCGCCAAACGGGCGCGGGAGCCCCCCCCGAGGCGCCCGCCGCGCGTGTTCGCCGCCGACGCGGCCAAGCAGGCGGTCGGCGCCGCCGCCGCGCACGGAGCTGGACTCATGATTGCCCTTCTGGCCGGCGCGGCGGGCAGGAGAAAGGGGGGGGAAACGGTCGCGAGCGAGTGCGGGTGGTATTTAGTCGCGTTCGCCCTCGACACCCTCGCCGGCGCCGCCATCGCGCTCGCGGCGCATGGAGCGGTTGTCAAAGCCGCGATCCGCTCTGTGGCCGCTGGAAGGGCGTCGCCCGCCGTGCGCGCGGTTGCGGCGTGCGGCGAGTATGGCGACCCGCCCTCTCTCGCCCGCCTCGCCCCACAACTCGCCGCCTGGACCGCCTGCGTCGTCCTCGGCCGGGCAGCGTGCGGCGCGCTGGTGGCGGTCGCCTTTGGCGCGCTGGCGGTGGCCGCGGCGGGCGTCGACCGAATCCTCACCCCGCTCGGCCCGTCGGGCGAACTCTTTGCCGTGATGCTCGCCGGCCCCTGCCTGCTCAACGTCGCCCAGATTCTGGTGCAGGACGCGCACCTGAAAGCGCGAGGGAAAATGGGGGGAGGAGGGCGCGCCGCCGAGCTCTCGCCGCGGTCGTCGCTCCTGCCGGCGTCGACGCCGCCCTCGGCCCCGTGACCCCATTTGTGTGGAGATTGACTCTGTCTGGTGTTGTTGCATGCGGCCCCGCGGCCGCCGCGGGGGGCGGCGGCGCGGGAGCGGGCGTCTCTCTTTCGGTCTAGTGGCGTGCGGTCGACCCCTTCCCCCTGCCTGCCCCTCGCTCTCTCTCGCCCCGCGGTCAAAAAAGGTGGTGGGGCGTGCGCTCGTGCGCACCAAAAATTGTGGGGCCCACCACGCCGGGGCGCTCACGGCGTGTCCCCGGCCCACGCGCGCGCCGCGCGCGCGCGCCCCGGCGCCGGCGCGGGGAACGGCTCCGGCTCGATCACGCCGTCCACGCACCGAAACAGGATCGGCCGGCACCGCCGGTCTTCATGCAGGAGGGACGAGTTCTGAAAGTGGGTGACCAGGGCGCCCTTGCCCTGAATGCGCGCGTAGGTCAGCGCGCACACCTTCTCCGAGTTGAACCGGTCCCACCGCGCGCCATGGAAGCGGGCGTGCAGCGCGGGGATGAGGGAGGGGTGCGTGACGTTGACAAAGGCGTAGCCGACGTTGCACTTGTTTTTAAAGTCGATCGGCAGGTAGAAGAAGTCGTACCCGCCGGCGAGGACGGCGTCGACGGCGGCCAGGAGCATGCGCTGGGTGTACTTGTTGGGGATGTTGCGGACCTGGAAAGAGACGGGGGGGGGGAGGGGTGTCGGGTCGCGCTGTTTCCGCCGTCGCCGCGCGCCCCTCGTCTCTCCTCGCCTCCTCCTCTGACCATGAGCGTCGTCCTTGGATCCGCCCCCGACAGCACGCGACCCAGATCCAGCGTGAACGCGCGCTCCTGGGCCGCGCGCCGCTCGGCGTCGGCCGCGGGGTCGGCGCCGCGCCGCGAGAGGCGGCCGCCGGCGGGCAGGCCGCCGCGCAGCGCGGGCGCCGACGCGTTGCCGCCCACCCCGCGCGCGCCCAGCGGGCGGGCGAGAGGGGCCAGACCGGCGGCCGCCTGGGCGCGGGCGAGGAGCATGGCGGCGGCCGCGGGCGAGAGGCCGGGGACCGGCGCGCCGTGGCCGGCTGCCGCCGCCGCCGCGCGCGCGCCGAGCAACGAGGCCGCCGCGTGGCTGGCGGCCGCAGCGCCGGCCGCGTATGCGGCCGCGACGTCGGACGGCGCGGTGGCGGGCGGGGAGTAGGGGTCGAAGGGAGGGGGAGGGGGGTCGGACGCCCACGGCGCGGGCGGCCACGCGTGCGCCGGCGACGACCCCGCGGGCGCGCCCCAGATGGAGCCGCCGCCCGCACCCCCGAGATCGGCCAGGTTGCCCGTGGAGAACGAGCTCAGGCGGGCGCCGGGCCGGAAAGAGCCGGGAGAAGGGGCAAAAGGGTCGCAGCCGTCGAGCGACGCGGCTGACCCAGTGCGCGGCAGCGCGCCGCTCCCGCCGGCGAACAGGAGCGCGTCCGTGGACGACGCCGCCGAGTCGCCCTCAAACCGGGGGCGGCCGCCGAGCGCGGCGGCGAGGTCCGCGACGGCCGACGGCGCGACGCCCCCGTCCCACCCCGGCGCCCACTCGCCCGACCCGCCCGACGCGACCGACCCGACCCCGTACAGGGACGCGGCCGATCCCGCGGCGCGCAGGGTGCCGGTGTCGGCTTCGTCGATCGGAGGCACGGCGACTGACGGGCCGGGCGGGCCCGGCGCGGCGCCGCGCGCGGCGCGCCGCGCGGCGGCCGCCCCGCGCGAATCGAAAAACTCCACCACCCGCACGCCGGGCGCGCCGGGCGCGTCCATGACGGTGCGCACGTCGCCATAGGCGGCGGCGCGGGCGGCGGTGGCGGCCGCGGGCTCGGACGGCGCCGCGGGGAACAGCGCGCGCGCGCCGTCGTCGCCCGCGAGCGCGCCGCGCGACGCCGCAAACTCGACCACGACCCGGGACGCGCCGCCGGGGCCGGGGACGGTCCCCAGGGCGCGGGCGGCGAGGGCGGCGGCGCGCACATCGTAAAAGGCGGCGAGGGCCGCGCCCGTCGACTGCAGCGCCCCCGTGTAAAGGGTCCTCAAGTCGCCGCACCGCGACAGCGCGGCCTCCAGGTCGGCGTCGGTCGTGCCGGGGGACAGGCCGGAGAGGACCACGGTGCGGGACGGGGTGGGAGGCGCGGGGGGTGGGGGCGGCGCGCCGACCCCGCTCCCGCCGCCACCCGCCTGCAGCACCGCTTCCGCCGCCTCGCGCAGCGCGTCGGACGCGAGCGCGCCCTCGAGCGCGGCCGCCAGGGACGCGTCGTCGGGGGTGGGCGTGTCGAGCGCCGACAGGGAGCCAGAAGACCCGGCGCCCGCGCCGAGCGCCAGCGACTGCAGCTCGGCCGCCAGGGACGAGGGCGCGTAGGTCGGGGGCGGGGCGCCGTCGCCGTAGGGGAAGGACGCGTCCTGGGGGGGGAGGGGAGAGGAGAGCGATGGGCGCCCGGCCCCCCCCTCCGCGCGCCGCGGGCCGCTCGCGCCGATTCGCACCCCGCCCCTCCCCCTCCCGCCGGCCTCACCGCGTCCCAGTCGCCCGCTGACGACGCCAGGCCCTGCATCGCGGGGCGGGAAGGGCTGAGGATGGAGAGAGGGGCGTCGGCGCCGGGTGGTCCACGGCGACGCGCGCCCGCCGCGGCGAGAGGGGGGGCGGGGCGCGCCTCTCCCGCCCCCGGCCGGCGTCCTCGATGCGGGCCGCGTGGGCCGGGGGCGGGGTCCGGCGCGGCGGTGGGGCAGAGGGTAGCGCCCGCGGCGCGCGGCCGATGCGGATGCGGGGCGCCCGCCCGAAGGCCGCGCACCTCGGTCCGCGGCGAGAGGGCGAAAGCGGGCGACGCGGCGGCGCAGTGGAAAGCCCGCCGCGCGTGGAGCGGCGAGCGCGAGTGCGGGTCGGCGCGCGCTGCTCGTCGCTAGCGGGTGACGTGCTCTCTCGCCTTTTTTGTGCCCGCCCCGGTCTCTGCCCTAGTTGCATGGTTGCAGTGATCGTACACGCGGCCGCCCGCCGTCGGTCCGCCCTCTGCCGACCCCGAGGGTCGCGCGGACGCTCGGCCGGCGCGCCACCCGTCCTCCCCCCCCCTCACTCGGGCGCCGCCGCGGTCGCTTTAACGTACAGCATGCGCCTGCCGTCCCCGGAGACGCGCAGCTTCCCGCCGAGGGACGCGGCGAGGGCGGCGGCGCCGTCGGTCGCGGTCGCGCCGTTTGTGCCCACAGTCTCGTCGTCGCTGCCCTCGACCCCTTCCCCGAACGAGTCCCACGACGCGACGCGCACGATGCCGCCCGGCGCGGTGAGGTCGGTCTCTACCCGGGCGGCGCGGTAGGGCGGCGCCACGCCCGCGGCGCGCGAAGCTTCCGCCGCCGCGTGCGCCTTCCACGCCCCCATCAACTGCGCCAGCCGCCCGTCAGCCGTGCCCGTGTACCCCACCGACACGCGCAATAGGCCGGCCGCGATGCCGGCGGCGGCTTGGTCGGCGGGGGAGAGTTCGGAGGAAGTCGTCGCGCCGGAGACGGATAGCAGGGTCTCGTGGTAGCCCAGGGAGACGGCCATGAGGCCAAAGTTGGCCGAGTTCTGGAAGGGGGGGGGGCGGGAGGGTGGGCGCGCGCGACGCGGGCCCACGCGCCCTGGACCCCCCGGCCCCTCCCCGCACCTGCAGCCGCTCCATCAGCCGGCTCGCGGCCGGCAGCGACCCCGCGTCCACGGTGATCACGGCGCCCGCGCCGTAGCCGGGGTTGGCGAGGGAGGCGAAGAGGGCGGCTTGGGGGTGGGACAGCAGCGCGGGGTGGCGCGCGCGCGCGCCCGCCGCCTCCAACTCCCGCGCAAACAGCTCCGCCCGCCGCCCCGCCTCGCGCACGCGCAGCGGCAGGTGCGGCATGCGCAGGCCGAGCTCGGCGGCCACTTTGGGGTCGAGGGTGGGGCCCAGCAGGAAGACGGGGCCGTGGTCGAACGCGAACAAAGAATTGATAAACGCCTTGCTCCCGCACACCGCCCCCGCAATGATGTCGGATGCGCCCGAGATGCCCTTGGTCAGCGAGTGGACGACGACGGCCGCGCCGTGCTTGGCGGGCGTCACCGCGCACGGCGCAAACGTGTTGTCGACGACGAGCGGGACGCCGCGCTTTTCGGCCGCCGCGGCCAGCCTCGGCAGGTCGGCGACCACCAGGGTCGGGTTGGCCAGCGTCTCGCAGTAGAGCAGCTTGACGCGGGGGCGGGCCAGGGCGGCGGCGAGGGCTTGAGGGTCGTCGAGGTCGACGAAGATGCAGTGGATGCCGCACTTGGTCGGCAAAAAGTCGTGAAACAGCGCAAACGTGCCGCCGTAGACCGCGCGCGCGCACACGAATGAGTCGCCGGTGTCACAGATGCGCAGGACGACGGCCGCGATCGCGGCGAGGCCAGAGGAAACCGCGTACGCGGCTTCCGTCCCTTCGAGCGCCGCCAGCTGTTTGGCCAGGGCGCGGGTCGTCGGGTTGAACGCGCGGCCGTAGGCGTAGCAGGCGCTGGAGAAGAGAGGAATGGAGGTCGAGTCAGGCTCTCTGCGCGCGCCGACCGCACGCGCGCGCCCCGCTGGCGCCGCGGCCAACCACCACCCTCCTCCTCCCACTCACCTGTTCTCCGGTGTGCGGGCGCCCGCAAAGATGGCGTCCAGCGTGTCGGCGTGCAGGACTGGAGGGGGGAGGGAGGGGCAAATGGGCGCGGCGCGGGCGCGCGGGGGGCGCTCCGACCGCGGCGGGCGGCGGGCCGCCGTTGAGAGGTTTCGAGCGTTGCCCACACATCATCTGGCGCGAGCGCGGCCCGCGCCGGACGCCAGGGTGGACACCGATGCCGCGCGCCCTCGCGCCCGCGCCCCCGCCTCCCCGCACCCGTGAACGTGGTCGACGCCTCGATGCTGGGGTTGACGCCGCCAAACTGTGGAGTGGTGGTGGGGGCGGGTTGGTGGCGGTGGGAGGGCGCGACGCGTGCGCGCCACCTCTTCCCCTCTCACCTCGCCGAAATCGCGCTTGATGGAGGCCAGGGACGCTTCCGGGTTGAAAGCCGGGTGGTGGGCGTCCATGGTGAGGAGGCGGACCGGGGACGCGAGGTGTGGAGGCGGGGGAGGGTGTGGCCGGCGCCGGCAGAGCCGGCGGAGACTGCGGCAGACCCCTCCTGCGGGCCGACGCCGCCCCTTTGGGCGCGCCCGACCCGCATCCGGTCTTGGCAGGTGCCGGCGGTCTAAAAGCGGGCGCGTGCGGGCCGCGGGCGCGAGTAACGGCCGCCCTCTTCGAGCGGCGGCCGAGCTCGACGGCACGCGGTCCGCTCCCACACCGCCCGCCCATCCGCCCCTCCACCACCCTCGCCCGCCCGCAAGTCGGCGCGCGCTTTCGCCCCCGACCCCCCGGGTACACGCACGCGGCCGCCGGCCGCACGGCACGCCCCGCTCGCCGCGCGGCGAACCGAACGCCGGCCCGCCCCACAACGGTGCGTCCCCCCGCCCGCCTCGGCGCCGCGCCGCTGAAGAAGCGGCCGCATCTGAAAGCGCATTTGGAGGCAGCGGCGGCCGCGGCGCGCCCGCCGCGCTGCGGCGCGCGCGGCGCAGCCGACGCCGATGCCGGGCGCCCGCCCGCGCCGGGCCTCCCGCCGCACCCGACGCCCGCCAACGGGCTCTAGGGAGACAATCGGAGGGCCCCACATTGGCGGAGGAGGCGTGCGGGCGCGCAGGAGGCGCGTGGGAGCGCGCGCCGGCGCCGCGACGGAGCCGACGCTCCCATCGGCCGCGCGCTCCGCCCCGCCGCGCCCGCCGCTCCCGCGCCCCGCCAGGGCGCGCATCCGTTTAGGGTTTGGCATTTGACGCGGGCTCAGGGGTCGTTGGAGGCCGGGGAAGGGCAAGAACGCGCTCGCCGCGCGCGCCGTCGACCACCGCCGACGACGAAACAACAGAAACGACCCCCAAACGATGACGCCGACCCCATACTCTCCTCCCAGACCCCCACCATGTCCGACACCGACGCCCGCCCCGCCCGCCGGTCGGCCGCCCGCGCGGCCGCGTCCTCGGACGACGCCCCCCCTGCTTGGCGCGCGGCCCTCAACGCCGGCCCCCTCGCCGCCGCCCTCGCGACCGCCAAAGCGGCCGTCGGCGAGCCCGGGCACGCGCCGTTTAGGGCGCGCGTGTCCAAGGCGGCGGTGCCGGATTACGGCAAATATGTGGCCCCGGCGCAAGAAATGTGGCTCGACCGCGTCCGCTCCAGGCTCGACCGCGCCGAGTACGAGTCCCGGGCGGGGCTGCGCGCCGACGTCGCCGCCATCGCGGGCGCGGCGCGCGCGTACAACGGGGGAGGGGGGGCGTGCGCGGCGCCCGCGCTCGCCGACGCGGGGGAAGTGCTGCTCGCCGCGCTCGACGCCGCCCTGGCCGACCTGTCGGACGAGCTCGACGTCGCGGAAGCAGCCGCCGGCGAGGCCGGAACGGCCTCCCCGCCGGCCGCCGCGCTCCACCCCCCGCTCCCCGCCGGCTTTGAGCACGAGGTCCGGTTCACCGACGCCAAGCCGCACGGGTGGGCCGAGTACAAGATCGCGTGCCCCAGGCACGGCGAGAAGCGGGTCGACCGCCTGGCCAAGCTCGCGAATTTCTTCGTGGCGCACGCCGCGTGCCGCCCCGAGTGGCGCCGCTTCGGCCGCCGCCCCGGCGAGCCCGACGCCGCCCACCTCGACCGGCTGCGCCCAGTGTTTGTCTTTTGCAAGGCGTTGCCGGGGCAGGGGCCCGGGGCGCCGGCCGCGGTGCCGGCGGCGTGCGGGCGGCCGCGCGGCGCGGCGGCCGCGGCGGTCGCGGCGGCGGACAGCGGCGACTGGACCACCGACGACGACGCCCCCCCTTCCCCCCCTCTCCGCCGCTCCTCCGCCGCCCTGCTGGCCGCGTCCGCGGTGGCGGGCACGGGGCGGTGCCCGGCCGCGCTCGCGCGGCGGCTCGGCGCGGCGGCCGACGACATGATCGCCGCGGCGTCGACGCTCGCCGCCTGCGAGTCGCCGCCTCCGCGCAAGCGTTCCTTGTCGCCGCCGCCGCCGCCGGCCGCGCCGGCGGGCGCCAAGCGGGCGCGGAGCACGGCGGCGGCGGGAGTGGGGGTCGGCGGGGGGGCGCCGCCCGCGGGGGACGTGGCCGCGCTCGTCGCCGCCCTGGCCGACGCGGCGGCGACTGCCGAGTGCGCGGCGACCGCGGCCTCCAAGCTCTCGGGCGCGCGCGCGCTGCTTTCGGCCGCGGCCGACCGGCTCGCCGCGCTCGACGCCGGCCTCGCCGCCTCACGCCGCGAGGCCGCCGCTTCCCGCGCGCGCGCCTTGGAGGCCGAGGCCCGCATCGCGGTCCTGGAAGCCGCGCTCGCGGGCGGCGCGCGCGCGACGGTCGCGCTCGCGGCTGACTGCACGACCCAGGGGGCGAAAGCCGGCCCCGCCGCCGCCAAGGGCGAGCCCGCCGAGTGGCGGCCGGCGGGTGGGCCCGCCGCGGCGGCGCCGCTGCCAGCCCCGGCGGCGACCGGGGTCGCGGTCGGCGACGCTTGATCGAGCGCCTTGCGCCTCTGCCTCCGGCCGCCCTGCTCAACACGCACACCACATGACGCATCACCGACCCTGCCTGCGCCCTTTTCTCGATCCGCCCAGGCGCGTGGCGGCCCCTCCCTGAACCCTGCGCCCCTCCTCCCGACCCCCACCCCCTTCCGACACACACGCACGCGCCCGCGCTCCGCCGGGCGCCCGCCACCAACTCACTGTAATACTTTTGGGCGGTGGCGGACGCACAGACGGGCAGGGGAGAGGGAGACCGCGCCGCGTCCCGCGCGCGCGCCTCACTCCCGCGCCGCCCCCTCCCCGCCCCGCGCCCCCTCCTCCCGCCGCGCGCGCGCCCGCATGCGCACCGTCCGAGCCCTGCTGCTGGCCACCCTGGCGGCCGCCGCCGCCGCGGCCGACCCCGCGGCGCTCGACCCCTGCTCCCTCCTGGCCCGCCTGCGGGCGTCGTCCGACACGACCGAGTGGGCCGACGTGCTCACGGTGGGGTGAGGGTGGGCAGGAGAGTTGTTGGGCCGGCCGCCGCCGCGCGCCCAGCCCCCTCTTTTTCTCTCTCCCTCCCTAGTCGCACGGCTTGGACCGCGACCTCTCCCGCCCCGACCTGGCCATCACCCTCTTTGCTCCCACGTCCCCCGCCCTGCACGCGGCCCGGCTGCCGGCCGACGCGGCCCCCGGCGGCGACGGCGCCGAGCCGGGGTCGGTGCTGGCCCTGCTGCGCGAAGCGCCCGCTTCGGCCGCGCCCGTCATCGCGGGGCACGCGGTGAAAGGGACCGTCAACATGCGCGGCGGGAGTTACAGCACGCTGGTGACGTCCAAAGCGGTCGGCGTCGCCGACCACGCAGTCGGCCTGACCCTCGACGGCCGCGGCGGCGTCGCGGCGGAGGGCGGCCCCGCCAAAGTCGTGCGCGCGGACGATGGGCGCTGTCCTCAGGGGGGAGCGATTGTCGTGGTGGACGCGGTGCTCCTGCCGTTCAAGCTGTGAAAGAAAGGAGAGGGGGGGGGGGGTGCGCGCGGCGGACGGCGCCCCGCGGCGGGCGCGCCCCGCGGCCCTGGGAGTGCTGCTTATGCTTTCGGTGTGAGCAGGGACGCGTTTGGGTGCGTGCGGGGCGGGGCGGGGGTGGAGAGGGGCGGCCCCAGGGGAGACGCCAATAATTGTTTGGAACAACAGCTCAATGCAAAAAGCTGCAAGACCCTCCTCTTCTCTCTCTCACCCCCCCCCCCCCCCCCCCCCCGGCGCCTCCAGCGCCCCCGCACACTGCGCCCGCACTTTGGCGTTGACGTCGGCCGCGCCGGCCGCGAGCGCGGCGCGCAAGCGGGCGGCAGGCGCAGCGTGCGCGGCCACGGCCCGCGCGCCGCCCGCGCCGCGCAGCGCGCGCGCCGCGGCAGCGGCCGCGTTCCACCGGGCTTTGGAGCCGCGGCCGCCGACGGCGTCGGCCAGGGCGTCGAGCGCGGGGACCGACCAGGGAGGGGGTTCGGCGTCGGTGCCGGGGTCAGTGGCGAGCAAGAGGCCCAGGGCGCGCACGCCGCCCGCGCGCGCGCGGTCGCCGCCGGTCACAGCGGCGAGCGCGGCCTCGGCGGCGGCGGCGCGGTGGCGCGCGCAGCCTGCAACTGCCGGCGAGGCCGCCGCGTCGGCCAGCGCGGCGCCCGCCGTGCCGCGCACCGCGGCCGACCGGTCACCGGCCGCAGTTGCGAGCAGGGCCAGGATGGGGGCGGGGTCGGCGGCGGCCGCGGCCGCCAGCGCGCCGGCGAGCGCGGCGGCCGCCGCGCGCACGGGGGCTGCCCCGTCGCCCGCGCCCGCCAGCGCCGCGGGCCACGCCCAGTCGACAGATTCTCTCAAGCAGTCTGCTGGAGCCGCAGCGATCGCTTCCAGCGCCGCCGCCCGCGGCGCGCTCGCGGGCGCGGCGAGCGCCGCGCGCGCGGCGCCCGCCGCCGCGGCCCACACTGGGCCCGACCCCCCCAGCGCGGCCGCCAGGCGCAGGCTGGAAGTTGCGAGACGCTCGTCGCGGGCAGCCCAAGCGTCGAAAGAGAGCGACTCGGCGCGGGCGAGCAGGGGCGCGCGCGCCCTCGCCGCGCGCAGTGCGGCCAGCGCGTCCGCGCGTAGCGACGACGGCGCAGCCTCGGCGTTGGCCAGGGCCAGTAGCGCGTCGACCGCGCGCGGCACGCGGGCGTCTCCCTCGTCGGACGACGACGCCGCGAGCGCCGCGCCGGCCGCGGCGACCGCGGCCGCCGCGACGGCTCCGCCGTCGGCCGACGCGGCGTCGACGGTTTCCAGAGCGCCCATGGACGCTTTCAACACCTCCCCCGCCAAGCCCGCGCCCGCCAGCCGGGCGTGGGGCAGGGCCGCCACCGCGGCCGCAGCCGCGCGCAGCGCGGCCGCCGCCGCGCCCGCGTCCCTGTCCCCCGCCCCCGCCACCGCGGCCGCCACGGCACCCACGCTTGCGCGGCCGAGGGCGACCGAGAGCGGAGTGAAGGCGGGCGCGCGCGCGGCCAGCGACGCTGCGCGCGCCGGCAGCTCGGCCGCCGCCCAGAACGAGCGCGCGTCCGCGCCTTCAAACAGGGAGCGCATGGCCGCGTGGGCGGCTTCGCGGACGGTGGGGGAGGGGTCGGCGAGGGCGGGGGCTGCGAGGGTGGACGCGTCGCGGCGCGCGGCGACCAAGCGACCGCCGACCGTCTCTGGCCGGGCCGACGGCAGCAGAGCCGACCAGTGGGGCGCCAGGCCGCGCGCGTCGGCGCGCGCGAGCGCTGCAACGCAGCGCAGCGCGGCCGCGCGCGCACGAGCGGCGACTGCCGCCGCACCGCCGCCGCCCTCGCCGTCGCTCGCGTCCGATTCGGACGCCGAGTCTGCCGTGGTCGTGCGCGTATGCGGCGGCCTGTAGGCCGGCTTGGCCGGCGGCGCCCGCCTCTGCTGCGGCAACAGCGCGCGCGGCGCGAGCGGCGCCAGCGGCGGCGCCGTCCACGCGCGCCGCAGGGCGGCGACCAGGGGGGCGACCGGCGGCGCGCCCGCGGCGCCGTCGGCAGCCAGCGCGCGCTCCAGGCCCCGCAACACCGACACCGCCGCCGCGAGCGTCGGCCGCGCGCCGCCACCGTCCGCGGGCGCCGGCAGCAGGGCCGACACGGCAGCGTCCAGGTCGGCCTGGGATGGACAAGGGGCATCGCCGGCGCGGGGCGGCCTAGAGGAGAGGAGAGGAAAGGGTGGTGAGGGTTACGGGGGAAGCGCGCGATCCGTGCCTCGCGCCGATGCGGGCACGCCACCACCAACTCGGTCGCACCTGTAGCGCCGGCGGTCGGCGGCGGGTGGGTCGCCCATGGGCAACACGCGCCGCACTCGGCGGTCACCAGCCCTCGCCGGGCGCCTGGGGCCAGCCCGATGCCGGCGCAGAGCAGGTCGCGCCCCTGGTGCGGGTGCTTGGGGTCTCCCGCGCGCCCGTCGCCCCAGCACTGGCCACGCACCGCTGCCCGCCGACCATCCCACGGCCCGCCACAACCAGAGCCCGTGCCTCCCCCCTCCCTCCCCCATGCTGACCGCGCTCCGCCCCGCGCCCGTCGCGCGCCCGCTCGCCGGCTCGCGCGTCGCGTCCCGCCGCGGCGCGCCGCCGCCGGCGCCGCGCCGCGCGGTCTTCGCCCGCGCCGACACCGACACCGCCGCGGGTGAGAGGAGAAAGGAAGTGGCGTGAGCGCGGCGGGAAGAGGGCGCGCGGCGGCCGCGGTGGGCGGGCGCGGCGCGCCGCGGCGGGCGACGCCGCGCTGCGCGCCGCGCCGCGCCCGCCCCGCGCCCCGATCGGGGCCCCTTTGCGCTCGCGGGCATGCGCCTGCCCCGCGACGGCGGGGCGATGGGCAGGAGAGGGGCGCTGCGGCGCGTGCGCCGTCGCGGGCCTCGGCCCGACCCCGTCTCCGACGCCGCGCGCGCACCCCACCCCACACCTCCCCCTCCCCCCCCCTCCCCCAGGCCCCGTCACCGACGCGACGTGGGAGGAGCTCGTGCTCAAGTCCCCCCTCCCCGTCCTCGTCGACTTCTGGGCGCCGTGGTGCGGGCCGTGCCGCATGATCGCGCCGCTCATCGACGAGCTGGCGGCCGAGTACGGCGGCCGCGTCAAAGCGTACAAGCTCAACACGGTACGAGAAGAGGAGAGAGTAGGGATGGAGGGAGAGGAGGGATGGAGGGAGAGGGGAGGGTGGGTGGGTCGGAAAAAACACACACAAAAAACTCGCGCGCACCCGCGCCCGCCCACTCACCCCACACCCCACACCCCACCACCGTAGGACGAGTCGCCGGGCGTGGCCACGGAGTACGGCATTCGGTCGATCCCGACGGTCATGATTTTCAAAGATGGCGAGAAACGGGACGTCGTCATCGGGGCGGTCCCCAAATCCACCCTCGTGCAGACGCTGGAGAAGTACGTCGACTGAGAGGAGAGATGAGAGGTGGCGCGCGCGCGGCGGCGCGAGAGCGCGGCGGCCGCTGCGGGCGCGCGCAGGCCCGCGCCCGCGCGCGGCGTGCAAGGGAGGCAGGCGACTCGCGGTTTGGAGCGGCACGGGTTGCAGTGGGGGCGGCGGCGGCGCGAAAAGCAGACGAACGCGCGCGCCCCTCCCTCTGCCTCTCCCTTCTTCACGCCACGATCGCTACATTCAACCAGTCCGCTTTCAGGTCCAGCAAGTGATCGTCGAAGTCGGCGACGGCGTCCAGGGCGCCGCGGGCGGCGGCGTCGGCGAAACGGGTCGACGCTGCGGCGGGCGCGGTCGGCGCGGGGGCGGGCGCCCACTTCCCGGACGCTTCCGACTTGGCAAAGGCCAACAAGGGCACGCCGCCCTTGCCCTCGGAAAAGGCGGGCAGCGCCGCGCCGTCGAGCAACAGCATGAGGGAGCCCCCTGCTTCCTTCCCCGCCGCGCGGCTCACCGCGTCGCCCGCCGCGCGCGCGGCCGCCCCCAGGTCCCTGTCGTCCAGGCGCTCGTTGGCGGCGTAGACGCCGACGAGAGAGCGGGATGTTGTGGCGGCGTGGGCGGCGGCCTAAGGGGAGAGAAAGTGGTCGGCGCGCGCCGCGGCGTGCGCCGCCGGTGCAAGCCGATCCCCGCCCTCTTTACCTGCAACAACGCCACCTCCAACATCGGCCCCATGCCGGCGGCGGGCCCGTGGAAGAGGGGGAGCACGTCGGCGACGTCGATCGAGCCGTCGGCGCGGCGCGTGCCGACGAGGGCACCGATCACCGCTTCTTGGGCATGCGCGGCGGCGTGCAGGGAGAGCTTGAGGAGGGCCGTGGCCGACACGGAGGCCGCCATCGCGGCGGGGAGTGAGGCCAATCGCCGCGCCGACGTCGCCACACTCTGCCATGCGCCCCGCGCACGCCAGCCGCCCGCGTGCGGGACGCGGCGTGTGCCTCAGGACCGCCCTGCGGCCGCGGGCGCCCCCACAGCGCGCCCTCCTCCCCCCCTCACTTCTCGCCGACGTGGCCGCGCTCGCGGCCGAGCCCACGTTTGAGCCGCGCCTCAACCCGGCAGCCTTGATCGGTGCCGCCTGTGCGGCCGTCCCGCCCGTCGTGTTTTGGGCGCGCATCGCGGTCAACGCGCGGAAGAGGGTGAACAAGGAGGAGGCGGACGAGCGCGCGCGGCTGGAGAGGCTGGACCGGCTCAGCGGCAAGTAGGCGCGGCGTGTGTGTGGGTATGTTTTGGGGCGGATAGCGGGAAGGCGGCTTCTTGTAGGGGCGGCACGGTTTTTTTTTTTCTCGGTCGATCACGCCACAAATGCCCCACCCCACTCTCCTCTCCTCTCTTCTCTCACTCTACCGCTCCAGCAGCACGACCGCCTCGCAATGTGCCGTGTGCGGAAACAGGTCGACCGCGGCGGCGCGCACGAGCGCAAACGGCGCGCCGCGCCGCTTGCCGCCCGCCAGTGCGCACAGAAAGGCGGCGTCCGCGGCCATCGACTCCGGGTTGCACGATACGTACACGATGCGGCGCACGGCGGGGCAGGAGCGCAGGGAGGCCAGGACGCGCGCGTGCAGGCCCGCGCGCGGCGGGTCGACGACGGCGATGGCTTTGGCGCCGTCTTTGGACAGGCCGGCGCCCTGCATCAACGCGTCCAGCGCGTCCTCGGCGCGTCCAGCGACAAAGGTGGAGGCTGCGACGCCGTTGGCGGCCGCGTTGGCGCGCGCGTCGCGGATCGCGGCGGGTTCTATGTCCACGCCCGCGACGGACACGGGGGCGTCGCCCGAGGACGCCCGTGCCTTGAGCACCGCGGCCGCCGCGATGCCGATGGCGCCCGTGCCGCAGCAGACGTCCAGGAACGCGTCGCCGGGTGCGGGGGCGGCCCACGCGACGGCCAGCCTGTAGAGCGCGGCCGCCGCGCCCGAGTTGACCTGGAAGAACGAGGTGGGCGACACACGGAAGGACAGGCCGCACAGGGTGTCGGTGATGCAGCCGAGAGGGAGTCCGGCGTCGGCGCCGGCCGCTCCTCCTTCGCTCTCCCCTCCCTCGCCCGGAAACGGCAACAAGGGCGCCCCCTCGTCCGCCGCGTTGCTCACGCCGGAATGGTGCTGCACCGCGAGCGCGGGTGCGGGCGCACCCGCCGCCGCGGCCGCCGCGCGCAAAGCGCGCGCGAGCGCGGCGAGCTCCGCGGCCGCCACGTCAGCAGGGGCCGCGGAAGGGTCGATCTGGACGACGGCCGCCACCATGTCGGGCGGCGGCACGGACGCCGCGCCTGCCGCGGGGTCGGGCGGCGGCGCGCCGCTGCGCGCGTCCGCTTCAGCCGCCGCCTCGCCCTCGGGGTCGCGCACCAGCCACGCCTCCCAGTCCAGGTCGGCAAACGCGGGCGGCGGTGGCAGTGGCGAGGACAGGTCGGCGCCGGGGCGGGGCAGTAGAGTCTCCCGCCGCCCCTCGCGCACGATCAGCAGGCGCCAGAAGCCCTTGTTGGCCCGCTTGTCCCACGCGGGCAGCGTGGATGCCGTGCAAATGTGCTGCGTCATGGAGGAAGCCAGCGCCACGGCGACGCGCGAGGTGTGCGCCGTGCCGTCGGCCGGCAAAACTTCCACCAGCCCATCTTTGAAGCTGCCACAATTGAACCCGACGCCGGGCGCGCCGCTCACGGTGGGCCCGGCCGTGAACTCGGACTTGTTGCGGTAGGCGGCGGTGGAGGGGGACCGGAGAATGCCGACCAGCGGCACCTCGCCGCGCGCCCACTCTGGCGCCCGCTCCCTGCCCGCCGCGCCCGCCACGCCCGCTGCGACCTTGGCCAGCACCCCCTTCAACCGCTCCGCCTTGTCCGCCAGCTGGCGCGCGTACGGGACGCGCCACAGAGGGGTCACGACATCCCTGATGTCGATGTCCGCCGCCGCCTTGATCGGGCGCCCGCCCGACCCCGCTTTTTGGTTGGCGTCTTTGAGGGCCAGCTTACGGGTGCCCAGGCGGTGGCCGGTCAAAGTTTGGTCGGCGGCGGCGCGTTGGGACGCCGACGCGAACACGACGAAAGCGACGGCGCCGCCTCGTTTCTTCCGCGCCGTCGCGTGCGCGACGCCGAGCTCGTTCAGCAGGGCCGTGACCCTGACCCCGTCCCAGTTCGGGGGCGCGCCGAGGAGCACGGTCGAGAGGGAAGGCGGGGTGGTGGTGGATGCCGCCTTTTTCGCGCGGGCCGCCGCGGGCGCGTCGGCAGGACCGGTGGAGAGCCTGTGGGGTGAAGGTATCGGCGTCGAAGAGGGCGGGCGCGGGGAATGCGCGGCGGCCGTTGCCGCGGGCGGCCGTCCCAGTGCTGCCTCCCTTTTTCTCACCTCGCCGCTTTGGCGGGGGGCGCGACATTCGCCTCGGCTTCGACTTGGGTCATGGCGGCCGGCGCCGGGTGTGGCAGCGGCGCGCTAGGCGCCGCCGCCCGCACTCTGCCGGCCGGCATGGGCCGCGGCGGCGCCGCGTCCTCCTCTTCCTCCTCGTCCAGCGACGACGATGTAGACGCCGCGTCGCGCGCCGCGCTGGCCTGCTGCGCCGTCGACGGCGCGGCCGTGGCCGCGGGCGCGGCGCGCGCCGCGGCCGACGCGGCGGGGCGGGAGGACCGGGAGCGGGACGCGGACGTGACGTTGCCGCCCGTGACGCGGGACAAGCTGTGGGCGGCGCTGGAAAGGAGGCTCGACGGCGAGCTCAAAGCGACAAAAAAGAGGCCCCACGCGGCCACCCCGCCGCCGCCGCCGCCGCCGCCTGGCGGCGGCGTGCGCCTGTTTGGCGCGGTGCCGACCGGCGCCCCCTTTCTCGAGGGCGTGCCCAACCGGCCGGCAGCCGCCGTGCGCGCGCCGTCGCCGTCGTCGTCCGAAGACTCGGCGGAGGTCGCCGCGCGACTCCGCTTCGTCGCCGTGGACGCGGCCGACATCCTGGCCGAGGCCAAAGCCGCGGTGGAGGAGGCGGCGGCGATGGTGGGCGTGGGCGAGAGCAGCAGCGAGGACGAGGAGGAGGGGGAGGGGGGCGCCGCCGAGGCGCCGCCGCCCGCGACCGACCCCCCTCCAAAGAAAGCTAAGCGCAAGGGCAAGAAGGAGCGCCAAAAGGCCAAGGCGGCGGCGGCGGCCGGCGGCGAGGCGGCGGGGCAATAATGAAAAGACGGCAGCACTCTCAACCAAACTCCAGACACCGCTGCGCGTTGCACGGGCCCGCTGCTGCAATCGCGACCCAGAGCAAGACAAAAAAAAACGTGTCCCGCTCCCTCTCTCTCCCTCGCCTCACGTGGCGCAGAAGCCGTTGGCCTCGGCCCATGCAATCCCGTCGGCCACCCCCTGCCTGAACACGGCGTCCCACTTCTGGGGCGCCGGCGTCAGCGACATGCCCGCCCACTCGCACGCGGAGAAGGGGAGCGGGGCGGCGGGGGAGAAGCCGGGGAAGATGGTTGCGCGCGAACCGCCCGCGCCGTGCCCGACGAGGGGGGGCCACGAGGCGGGGGACGCGCGCGGGTCTTTGGCCGCGCACGTCGCGTTGTTCAGTTTCCATGCAGAGGGCGGAGGGACCGGGTAGAGCGGGTGGTGGGACGGGGCGATCCGCGGGCCCGCGGTCGCGAGGCACGGCGGCGACCCGGCCGCGGGCGCCGCCGCGTTCGGCCCCACGACGCCCGCGCTCACCCGCACGCACCCTCCTTCCACGCTCTCGGGCCCGCACATCTGCGCGAAATCGGTGGAGAAGCCGCCGTCGAGCGCCGGCGCGCTGTGCAGTGTGGCAAACGGCTCGTCACCCGTCCAGCAGGGGAGGTAGGAGGAGGCCACGACGGCGTTCACGATGTCGTCCCGGCTGGTGAACGAGGACAGCGCCCACGGCGCGCCGTTGGTGGGGGACGGCGATGACGCGTCGAGCTGCGTCACCCAGACAGCGAGCCGCCCCTTGACCCGCTCGGCCAGGTCGTCCGGCAGCGCCCCGGTGAGCATGGGCGCGAGCCAGGGCGCGACTGGGTGGCACCCGTCGCCCGCGCACGCTTTCAGGGCGGCGCCGAGCACGGTCGCGATTTCGGCGCCGGTCAGGCCCGCGGCGGACAGCGCGGCCGTGACCGCGCCGCCCGACACCCCCGCGAACTGGCTGCTCCCGGGCACGACCGCGCCCCGGGATTCCAGGGCGTCCAGGACGCCGAAATAGTAGAAGAAGAGGAAGCCGGAGCCATGGAGGGCGACGACCTGTGGAGGAGGGGGAGGGGATGGGATGGGTTGGGGTGGGCGCGTGGACGCCATCGCACAGCACCGACGCTACCAACACCCCTATTTCTCGTGCACGCACCGGCAGCGGCAGCGTTGGGTCGCGCGGCACGCACTGGGGAGGAGGGAGGAGGGGGGAGCGTCGCATCGCGTGCACTTGGGGGGAGGCCGCGCCGCCGCCCGGGCCGCCCGCAGCTGCCAAGCGCCACCAGAGGCAAGTTTTGACACCGCGCTTGCCCACCAGGCAAAAACGCGGGCCGTCGCTCTCCGCATTGCCCCCTCCCCTCCCTAATCGCCGCGCGCCCCCCAGGACTCGCCGTCGGCGGCGCCGGCGGCGCGCCCGCCGCGGCCGCGGCCGCCGCAGCCAGGGCGACGACGAAGAGAGGGAAGGCCCGCATGGTGGCGAGTGTATGGGCGGTGTGTGTGGGGGGGGAGGCGGGAGGCGGGAGGCAGGCGCGGTGGCGCACTCTCTCCCACTCGCCGTGCGCACGCCCTACAACCTCCCCAGCCCCCGCCAACCTACCCGGCGCCGTGCGCACGCCCTGCATCCGCCCCTCAGCTCTCCTCCCCTCCTCCTCTCACGCCGCCGCCACCCCCCCCGTCAGCACCCCCACCGCCTCGCGCGCCGCCTCGCCCGCGGACGCGTCGTTGGCGCCGCACACGACGCGGCCCGTGACGAGCGCAAACGGGGCGCCAGCGACGGGAGGGGGGACGAAGAGCGCGCCGCGGTCGCGCAGGCGCGACTCGACCAGGTACGGGATGAGCGCGGCGAGGCCCGCCGCGTCCGTCTCGGCGTTGGTCGGCCCCGTCGCCGGCGCGCCGGCGGGGATGAGGCGGGCGTCGAGCAGGGCACGCACGCCGTCGCCCGCCGCGGCGGCGACGCCGCCGGCCGACGCGACGGACGACAGCAGCCGCCTGGCTTCGTCGTTGCGGGAGAGGTCCCACGCCGCGCCCGCGCCCGGCAGGACGAGGACGGTGGCGTAGGAGGCGCCGTCGACGGCGGCGAGCGCGAGCGGCGCCGCGAGCGCGGCGCGCGCGGCCGGGTCGGCCGCCAGCCGGCGCAACGACGGGTCGATCGCGGCGCGCTCGCCCCAGTCGAGCGACACGGGGGCGCCGGAGACGGACGCAATGTCGACCGCGAGGCCGGCGTCGGCGAAGGCGTAGAGCGCGGCCGCGGCGGCGGACGCGGGCACCGCGGCCGGCACCCGGAAGTCGCCCATGCGCGTGCAGGTTGAGGCCACAAGGAGGGCGCGGCGGGCGTGGGTGGGCATCGGGCGGGATTGGGGCGGGTTGAGGTGTGTCGGCGCCCGCGCCGACGCAGGCGACTCTCTTGCCACTCGCTTCCTTTTCCCTCCCCACCCCTTCCCCGCCCACCCACCCCCTCCATGTCCTTCTTCGGCACCGCCTTGCTCGGGGGCACTCCCCACCCCGCGCACGCGCGCGAGGGCGCGGTGGGTGACGCGGACCTGCCGACGGTGCGGCCCCGGGTCCCGGCGACGCGCCTCGCCGCCACGCTCGCGACGCCCACCACCCTGACCTCGGGCGAACCGGCTGACGACCCGCCTGTGGGCCCGTTTGCGCCGTCGCCGGCGGCGGCCGTCGCGGCGCTCGCGGCCGCGCCGCCCGCCGACGCGGCGCCGGTCGCGTCAGCGCCGCCGCCCAGCGCGTCCGCCATGGCCAAGAAGCGCGCTCAACAGACCATGGTCATGATAGAGCGCGAGACGGCGCCAGGGGTCGAGCCCACGGGCGGCGAGCGCGACGGCAGCCTCGCCGAGCGCGGCGAGGCCGCGCGCCGCGCGCTGCGCGCGGCCGAGGAGGCGGCTCGCGCGCGTGGCGAGGCCCTGACGCGCGCTGCCGCGGCGGCCGCCGAGTCGGACGCGGCGCACGAGGCCGCGCTGGCCGCGCACGCGGCGGCGCGCGGCGCGGCCGCCCGCGCCGACCGCGGCGCGGGCGACGCGCGCGCCCAGCGCGCGGCGGTGGCGGCCGAGCTCAAGCGCGCGAGCGACGACCTGGAGGACAAAATACGCTGGCTCCGGGCGGCCGAGGTGGAGGAGGCGCGCCACGGCGACGCGGCCAAAGAGGCGCAGGCTGAAGCCGTCGGCGCGGGGCGCGCGGCGCGCCGCCGCGAGGCCGAGCTGCGCGACGCCGAGGCGGTCGTTTCCCGGCTCGACGCTGTCCGCGGGGCAGCCCAGCTCTCCCGCGACCGTGCGGCGTCGCTCGCGGCCGACGCGGCGGCCGCCGCGTCCGCCCTCGCCGACGCGGACAAACGCGTCGACGCCGCCGCAAAGGATGTCATGTCCGCGCGTGCCGACATCGACGCCCTAGCCGAGCGTTTCGCGGCCGCGACTGCGGCCGAGGAGATGGCGCCGTCGCTTGCCGAGCGCGAGCGCGCGGAAGCGGCCCAGCTCGAGGCGGCGGCGGCGGCCAAAGAGAAGATGGCGATCGCTCTCGCGGAGGGCGTTTGGCGCCAGGCGGCCGCTGCGGCGGAAGAGGCGGCGAAAGAAGAGGCGGCCGCCGTCGCCGACGCCCGCGACGCCTGCCGCGGCGCGGGCGCGCCCTCCCCGGGCGCCGGCGCGCCAAAGCCGCCCAAGGTCCTCGCGCGCGCGGCGCGCGCGCTGTCGCCGCCGGGCACGCCGCCCGGCCCCGGCGGCGACGCGGGCGCCGCCGACGAGGGCGACGGCGCCACGCCCGCCCCCGCCCGCGAGCGCGCGCCGCCGCCCAAGCCGGTGGGCGACGTCGTTGTGTCGGGTGGCGAGCGTTTCGTCCCGGCCGAGGAGTAGAGAGAGAGGTTAGAGCGCACCCCCACGCACGCCCACGCACGCTCCGGGTGGAACAGCAAAGAGACAAAAAGACATTGCACCCGGCCGAAGCGGCCGCCCCCTCGCCCTCCCTTTCCTCAAAATTGGCCGAACCCAGCGTCGACCTTCTCCTTCTTCTCCGCCTTGCGCGCGTCGCGCTTGCCCACGCCGGCGGCCAGGGTGCGCTCCCGCTTGATGGTGAGGAGCTGGGCGATCTGGGGTGGGGTGGGGTAGGGAGGAGAGGGTGGGCGTGGGACGGTCGGCGGCCGGCGCGCGTCCGCGTCCGCGTCCCGCCATCCCGCCCCATTGACCCCCTCCACACCTTGGTCTTGTGCCAGCCAAAGTCGGACGGCTTGAATTCCTGGGGGAGACGGGCAGCGGGCGGGTGAGCGCCCCCGCCGAGCGCGCCGGCCGCCCGCTGCGCCTCCACCGCCCGCTGCGCCCCTCGGGCCCCGCGTTGCCGCGCCCGCCGGGCCCGCGCGCGTGAAATGCGCGTGCCGCGAGGGGGGCGGGAGGGGCGGAGGCGGCGTTCGCCCGCGGCGCGCCGGCGGCCGCCGCCGCGCCGCGCCGCGCCGCGCCACGCCGCCGCCGCCCCTCGCCACCCCCACCACCCTCACCTGGCGGGTGCGCTGCGCGATGCGCAGGTCAAACAGGGCGCGCCGCGACTCGGCGACGGCGGCGTCGAGCGCGTCGGCTTCCAGCCCGCGGAAGTCGGCCGCCTTGGTCGGCTTGGCGGCGACAGGGGCGCCCCGGGGGCGGCGCGCGACCGCGCCGGGGCGGGGGGAGGGCGCCAGGCGGGCGAGCTGCATGATGAAGGGAGAGGAGGAGTGAAGCAGAGTCGAGACCGCGGGCGGTGCGCCTCGTCTCGTCTCTCACTCCGCGCCGCGCGCCCTCGCGCGGCCGGCCCACGCGCACTCGCCGCCCGACACCACCCGCGCCCGGAGGCGCACCCCGACCCCCCCTTCCCCCTCCATGCCGCCGTCGTGCGCGCACGCGGCCGCGTGGGCGGCCGCCCGGGGCGGCGGCGCCGACGCGTGGGCGCCCGTGGCGCGCTGCCTGCGGCTGGAGTGGGCCAAGGTGTGTGTGGGGGGGAGGGTGGGATCGGGGCCCGTCTCCGCGCGCCTCCCCGCGGCGTCCGCCCGGCCGCCCACCTCTCCCCCCCCCCCCCGCACTCAGCCCGACCCCGACGCGCCTACCACCGCGCCCGCGGCGACCGCTGTGCCCGCGTTTGCCTGCCTCGCGTGCGCCGCGGGCGCCGACTCCGCGGCGGCGCTCGACGCCGCGTGCGGTGATCCAGGTGGGAGGAGGACGGAGAGGGAGGATCGCGGGTGGGGCGGGCGAGGCTTGGCGGGGGCGGTGGCGGTCCCCCAGCGCCGCCCCAGCGACCCCCCCTCGTCCTCGCTCCAGCCCACGCCGTCTGGCTCGACACCCGCCGCGGCGAGCTCTACTGCCGCGACTGCCGGGACTATGTGTACGACCCGGCCTTTGACGACGCGGCGCTGGTGGGGAGAGGGGTTGAGGAGAGGGGTTGGGGCTGCGGCGCGGTCGGCGGCCGACCTCCCTCCCCCCCCCTCTAGTCCGCCGCGGCCGCCGCCTGGCACGCCGGCGCCAAGCGGTCCCGCCCCACGTCCGCCCTTGCCCCCCCGCGCCCGCCCACCCCCGTCGCGCCCGCCGCCGGCGCTGCCGCCGCGGCCGCCGCGGGCGCCGCGCCCGTCCCGCCCTCGCACGCCCCCCCAGGCCTGCGCGGCCTCGCCAACCTGGGCAACACGTGCTACATCAACTCGGTGGTGCAGGCGTTCCTGCACGCGCCGCCCCTGCGCGACTTTTTTCTCGGCGGGGGGCACGGCCCGGCGACGTGCCCCGCCACGCGCGAGTGCGGCCGCGGCGCGTGCCTGCCGTGCGAGCTGGCGACCGTGTTCTATGGCGCGTACAGCGGGGACAGGGCGCCACTCGCCCCGGCCCCCCTTCTCGCGGCCTGGTGGGCCGCCGCGGGCGGCGGCGGCGACGGCGCCGCGCTCGTCGGCGCGGGCCAGCACGACGCGCACGAGTTTTTTCTGGGGGCGCTGTGCGCGCTGGCGGGGTGCCGGCTGCCCGCGCGGGCGGGCGGGGAGGGGAGCGGGGTGGTTGCGGTCGGCGGCGCGCCGACCGCTCCGCCCCCACCCCCAGCCCCCTCCTCCCTCGCCTCCCTGGAGCCGCTCGCCATCGACCTCGTCAGAGGCGCCGGCTGGGACGGCGCGCCCGCGCCGCCGGCGGCGCCCGCGCGCCCGGCGACGCCGCGCGGCGCGGGCGTCGCCGCGTCGGCGTTCGGCGGTGTCCTGCGCTCCGACGTGACCTGCACGCGCTGCGGCTTCACCTCCACCGCGTACGACCCGTTCCTGGACGTGTCCCTGGACATCGCGTCCGTCGCGCCGCCGCGGCCGCCGCGCGCGCCGGCGGGCGGGGGTGGTGGCGGTGCGGCGGTCGCGCCCGCCGCGGCCCCTGCCCCTCCTCCTCCCGCCGACGCGACAGCGGCCGTCTCTGACGAGTCGCCCGGCGGCAGCGGCGGCGGCGTCTCAGCCGGCAGCGGCGTCGGCGACGCGTCGGCGGCCGCCCCCGCGCGCGCGTCGCCCTCCCCGCCCCCGGCCCGCGGCCCCTCCCCGGCCCCCACCCCGTCCGCCGCCGGCCGCCGTGTCGCCCGGTCGCGCACCCCGCGCCGTCGGTGCGGCGAGTGCGCGCCCTGCCAGCGGCCGGGGTCGAAGAAAGCGTGCCTCCGCCCGGTGCCCGCCGACCCGCGCCCGCCGCGGCCGCCCGGGGGTGGTGGGAATGGCGCCAGCGCCCTGCCTGGCGACGGACGGGGCGCCGGTGCCGCCACCCTGCTCGGCTGCCTGCGCCGCTTCGTCGCGCCGGAGCCGCTCGGCGCCGCCGGCTGGCACTGCGACGGGTGCGGCGCCCCGTCGTCCGCCGTCAAGCAGATGTCGGTGCGGCGCGCGCCTCCCGTGCTGTGCCTGCACGTGAAACGGTTCGAGTCCGGGGGCGGCGCGCGCGGCGGGAGGAAGCTCGACACCCCGCTCTCCTTCCCCGCCACCCTGGACATGACCCCGTTCATGTCGGCGGCGGTCCTGGCCGACCGCATGGCGCGGCCGCCGGGGGGCGGCGGGCGCGGCGGCCGGTGCGGCGCGGCCGCGGGCGGCGCGGCGGCCGCGGCGGCCGCCG
>Ga0315289_10001297_pt1 | contig 38973 bp, 27 predicted proteins | sample YL17G11_40_MG_FD_203452 | JGI IMG/M metagenome (GOLD analysis project Ga0315289, IMG submission 203452) | Sediment microbial communities from Yellowstone Lake, YNP, Wyoming, USA - YL17G11_40 | ecosystem: Environmental > Aquatic > Freshwater > Lake > Sediment | place: USA: Wyoming | collected... | reverse complement strand
GCCCTTGGGGCCAAGGGTTACTTTCACGGCATCGGCTAATTTATCAGCGCCTGCTTTTAATTTTTTTCTTGCCTCCTCTGAATATTTAATTTGTTTGCTCATTTTGTTACGAGCGCCAGCGAGGAGCAAAATGAGCACCCCGCTCAAATTTTGTCATCGCTTTTGCCCAATATTTATTATCTTAAAAATCTTAAAAAATTATCGCAGCCTGCGAGTCATGAATAATGACTTCCCTATTTGGGCGAAGCGGGCTGCCAGACAACTCCCGCCACAAAATTTGTGTGGGGTTGCTACCTTTATTTATTCTATTATTCCTAAAATGTCTTCTTCTTTTGCAATAAGATATTCTTTATCGTCTATTTTAATTTCATTTGGACCGTACTTTGTAAACAAAACCTTATCCCCCACTTTCACTTCCAGAGGGATTATTTTCCCATCTTCGGTTTTTCTGCCAGGCCCAACAGCAATTATTCTTCCTTGTTCTGGCCTTTCTTTTTCTGCAGTCTCAGGAAGAAAAATTCCTGTTTTTGTTTTTTCTTGAGGTTTTATGGGTTCAATTAAGATATGGTCTGATAAAGGCTTAATGTTCATAGTTTTTTTGTTAATTCTAATAATTTACTAAGTTTTACAAACTAAATTTTAGGTTGTTAATTATATATTTTAAAAAAATGGAGACCTATGTCAAGACTAAAACAGTCTATAATTTTTATTCAATTTTGTCAAATAGAGATTTTCCGAAATTACTTTTCTTAAGATACTTTCCAGTATAGCTTGCTTTTACTTTGGCAATATCTTTAGGGATTCCCTCTGCAACAATTCTACCTCCTCTTTCTCCACCCTCTGGCCCTAAATCTATTATCCAATCTGCATTTTTTATCACGTCTAGATTGTGTTCAATAATAAGAGCTGTATTTCCTTTTTCAACTAGTTTTTTAAGCACTAAAATTAATTTTTTTATGTCCGAGGGATGAAGGCCTGTTGTAGGTTCGTCTAAAATGTACAAAGTCCTGCCTGTGGCAACTTTGGAGAGTTCATTGGCTAGTTTTACTCTCTGGGCTTCTCCTCCTGACAGAGAAGGGGCTGGCTGACCCAATTCAATATAACCTAACCCCACATCGCGCAGAACTTGAAGTTTTCTATAAATTACTGGCACGTTTTTGAAAAATTCTAAAGCTTCTTCAATTGTCATTTCTAAAACCTCTGCAATATTTTTGCCTTTGTATCCGATTTCCAAAGTTTCTTTATTATATCTTTTCCCCTTGCATTCCTGGCATTCTACAAAAATATCCGGCAAAAAATACATTTCAATTTTCTTTACTCCTTCTCCCCTGCACTCTTCGCATCTGCCCCCTCTCACATTAAAGCTGAAGCGACCCAGAGAATATCCTCTCGTGCGGGCTTCTCTTGTCCTTGAAAAAAGGTCCCTGATATAAGCAAAAGCGCCCACATATGTTGCAGGATTTGATCTTGGAGTTCTTCCAATTGGCGATTGGTCAACTAAAACTACCTTATCCAGGTATTCTGTTCCCAGAATTTTCTTGTGTTTCCCGGGCTCGGTCTTTGCCCTATAAAATTTTTTCATTAAGGCATTTGCCAAAATATCATTCATTAAAGATGATTTTCCAGAGCCCGATACTCCTGTGATACATACAAATTTGCCCAAGGGGATCTTAACATCAATATCTTTTAAGTTGTGTTCCTGGGCGCCTTTTATTGTTAAAAAGTTTTGAGTCCCAGGTTTTGCCTCTAAATCTACGGTAACTTTTTTTCTGCCAGAAAGAAATTCGCCTGTTAAGGTATTACTTTTTAACAATTGTTTTGGAGTTCCCTCAAATATAATACGACCTCCACGCTTTCCTGCTCCGGGTCCCAGATCAATTATCCAGTCGGAGGAAAGGATTGTCTGAGGGTCATGCTCAACCACCAAAACCGTATTTTTTAAATCTCTTAATTTCTTTAAAGTAGCTACCAATCTATTCTGGTCTCTTGGATGAAGTCCAACTGAGGGTTCGTCTAAAATATAGAGAATTCCTGATAATTGAGTTCCGATTTGGGTTGCCAATCTTACTCTCTGTTCCTCTCCACCCGCTAAGGTTTGAGTTTTTCTATCCAAAGTCAAATAATCTACGCCCACATCAACCAAAAACTGCAAACGGTTTATGATTTCTTTTATTATTAGTTTTGCTATTTTTAATTCGGCTTCGGATAGCTTTTCTCCTCTTTCTAGTTCTCTGAAGAACTCTTGAAGCTTTGAGGCGGGCATCGCTACCAGCTGATCAATTGATTTTGCTGCGATTTTTACTGAAAGTGCCTCTGGTTTTAATCTTTTTCCCTTGCATACCTCACATTGCCTTTCTACCATATATTTTTCAATTTCTTGTCTGGCAGCATCTGAATCAGTATCATGATATCGCCTTTGGAGCCAAGGAATTACTCCTTCAAAATTGTTATCTCCGTACAAAATTGCATCAATTGCTGATTTTGGCAAATCTTTTACCGGCAAATTCACAGAAAACTTGTGGCGGGTAGCAAATTCTTCCAATTTCCACCAGAAAAAACCCTGTCTTCCAATTTTATGGGAAGCATGCGCCCAAGGAAATATTGCTCCTTCGGCAATAGATAAGTTTTTGTTAGGAATTACCAAAACCGGATCAACTTCTAATTTTTCTCCCAAACCCTGGCAACCGAGGCAAGCCCCAAAAGGAGAGTTAAAGGAAAAAAGTCGAGGTTCTAGTTCCGGCAAAGAAATACCGCATTCTTCGCAAGCAAAATGCTCGCTAAAAATTAGATCTTTCGACTTTCGACTATCGACTGTCGACCCGCTTCGCCCGCGAATCGAGGCGAGCTTTCGACTTACAATGACAACACCTTTTCCTAGTTTTAATGCAGTTTCTAAAGAATCTACTAATCTTGGCTTGTCCAGGTCCTCGGTAATTTCTAAAACATCAACTACCACTTCAATATCGTGTTTTTTATATCTTGCTAAATTCAACTCAAGGGCCTCTTCAATTCGGTTTAATACCCCATCAATTCTCACTCTAACAAAACCGGATCTTTGAATTTCTTCTAATACACCCTGATGTTCTCCTTTTTTGCCCCGAATTGCGGGTCCTAAAATTATGATTTCCGGTCCAGATTTTGCAGATCCTTTTTCAAGACCTAGAACCTGTTCTACTATCTGGTCAATGGTTTGTCTTGAAATTAGCTTTCCACATTTTGGGCAATGAGGTTTTCCAATTCTGGCAAACAATAATCTTAAATAATCGTAAATTTCAGTAATAGTTCCCACCGTAGAACGCGGGTTATGAGCTGCTTTTCTTTGGTCAATGGAAATTGCAGGAGAAATTCCTTCAATTTTGTCTACGTCTGGCTTTTTCATCACTCCTAAAAACTGTCTGGCATATGCAGACAGGGATTCAACATATCTTCTTTGACCCTCGGCATAAAGAGTATCAAAAGCCAAAGATGATTTTCCAGAACCTGAAATTCCAGTAACTACAATGAGTTTATTTTTGGGGATATCAACATTTACGTTCTTTAAATTGTGAACTCTTGCCCCTCTTACCTTGATAAAACTATCTTTTGCCATAGAACATATTATAGCCCAAAATCAACCAATTTTCAATCATTAAAATAGAGCGCCGCTCGGATAAACCGAGCGGCTTGTTGATAGAACTAGGGATGCGCCCTGAAGTCATCCCTCCTGGCTTCAAACTCCTTGATCGCCTTCTTGATGCGAACAAGGAGAGGCTCCAACTCCGCTTCCCTCAGGAAGCGGATGAACATGCAGGCATCCACTGTCTGTATGCCTGATGCCTCCTTTTCCAATGCGGCATGCTGGAGTCGTGCGTAAACCTCTTCTTTGAGCCGCCCTGGCTCCAGATTGTTCAGTTGTTGGAATACCCACCTCACGAGGTTGAATAGCACCCATCCCTCTATGGATGGGGACTCCCGATGAAGGCCTGCCGCAATTGAACCCATCTCTGCATAGGTCAGCATCTCTCCTCTCCTTTCTTGTCATAGGCTTTTTTAGTTTTCTTCCAAATCCTGGAAAGAATCAATAATAGTTTAGAATTTTTTTGGAATTTTATCAAGTTTTTAATTGAAAAATAAGATAATTTAAATTAGAATCTACTAAGAAATGAAAAGGTTTAAGTTTTTAGATAAAAAAGAAATTTCCCGGCTTCCAAAAAGCGCTGGAGTTTATATTTTCTCCGCCGTGGGCAGAAAGAAAGGTACAAAATTCTTATACATTGGCAAGGCAGGAAATCTTAAAGAAAGAATAAAAAATCATTTTTCTCAGCCAACTTATCGGGACGATTTATTTTTAAATTTAGTTACTAAAATTGGTTATTTAAAAACCGATTCTGAAATTGAGGCCCTTATTTTGGAAGCAGGTTTAATTAAAAAATATCAGCCAAGGTATAATGTTGATTGGCGAGATGATAAAAAATATTTCTTTGTAGAAATCACAAAAGAGGATTTTCCAAGAATTTTCATAACGCACCAAGTAAAACAGCAAGCAACAAGAGACAAGAGACAAGTTAAATATGTGGGGCCTTTTGTGGATGGAAAAGCCCTAAAGCAAACTCTTAAAATGTTAGCAAAAGCATTTCCTTATAGAATGTGCCGAAAATTGCCCAAGAAACCTTGTCTCTGGTACCAACTGGGAAGGTGTCCTGCTCCATGTATTCTGAATTCTGATCTGGCAAAACAAATCCCGAATGCAAAAGTAAATCTTAAAAAAGAATCAAAAAAGAATACCAGAAATATAATAAAGATCCTTCAGGGAAGACAAAAACAAGTTCTAGCAGATTTAAAAAAGAAAATGAAGGTAATGTCCAAAATAGAGAATTTTGAAGGAGCAAAAAAGAAAAGAGATCAAATTAGATCTCTTGAAAAAGTAATGCTGCATGCGAATATTTTTGAAACCGAAGCCTTATTGGGTCAAAAAATAGAAGGTGAAAAATGGAAAGAGCAAAAAAGGGATTTGGAAAAAATATTTAATAAAAAAATTGAAAGGATTGAAGGTTATGATGTTTCAAACCTGCAGGGCAAAGAAGCTACGGGTTCCATGGTGACTTTTATAAAAGGATTGCCTGACAAGAATTTTTATCGCCGCTTTAAAATAAAACTTGGAGAAAAGCCAAATGATACGGCAATGCTAGGAGAAATCTTAAAAAGAAGGTTTCTCCATATTGAGTGGGGACTTCCAGATTTGATTTTAATTGATGGAGGGAAGGCGCAATTAAATATTGCTCTAAAGGTCAAAAACCAATCCGCTAAGTGGCGGACAGAATCCAAAAATATTAAGGTTGCGAGTTTGGCAAAGAAAGAAAATAAATTATTCATAGAAGAACAAGGCGCACCTAAATTGTTAAAAAACCTGCCTCGTGAAGTTTTTAATATCATCCTACAAATCAGAGATGAGGCGCACAGATTTGCCATTTCTTATCATAGAAAACTAAGAAAAAAGGCATTCTTTAGGTAAAATTGTTGACTAATAAATTAATTTTTGCTATCATTAAATGTGTTACGAAAACTCATCTGTAAAATTATTGCTGCGATTTTAGGTTTATGGCTGGCTCAAAGATTTGTTCCGGGAGTGAAATTTTACGGTTCTCTTGAACTTTTTTTGCTTTGCGCTATAATTCTGGGAGTAATTAATTTTTTTGTAAAACCTCTTTTAAATAAAATTAGTTTGCCTCTGAGGATTTTGACTCTTGGACTTTTCGGGCTTGTAATTGATATGGGAATTCTGTGGTTTTTGGATGTGGCCTTCCCTGAATTAGCAATAAAAGGAATCATACCTCTTTTTTTGACAACTTGTATTATTTTAATTCTAGATATCTTTTTCTAACTAAAAAATGAAACAAATATTAGCAATTGCTCAAATTATAGTTTCTATTCTCCTCATTGCAACGGTTCTTATCCAACAAGAAAAAGGAGGAATTTACAAAGGCGAGGGTGGTTTTTACAGAACCCTGAGAGGAGTAGAAAAAAAGATTTTTTGGATAACTTTATTCTTCGGTTTTTGTTTTATCATTTTGGCGTTGTTGAATTTAGTGCTTTAAAGTGCAAAATCCTCTTAAAAAAATTTTAGATCCTCTAAAAAGAAGTTTTCCTAAATTTCCATCAAGCTCTCAATGGAAACCTTTTTTTAGGGCTCTCACAAAAAAAGAAAAGATTATTTTCCTTTTTTGTCTTGTTGGGTTTTTCAGTTCTCTGGTTTTTCTTTTGATAAGTTTTTATTTAAAAAATACAAAAATAGCCCCTACAAATGGCGGAATCTATATTGAAGGAGTAATAGGTCAGCCCAGATTTTTAAATCCAGTTCTGGCATCAAATGATGTAGACAGAAATATAGTTGAGCTTTTATTTTCAGGATTAATGAAGTTTGAAAGTGATGGCAAGATTGTTCCAGATTTGGCGAAAGAATATAAGGTTAAGGAAAGGGGAACAATTTATGAAATTACTCTCAAAGACAATATCTTTTGGCAGGATGGTCAAAAAATAACAACAGACGATGTAATTTTTACAATAAAAACAATAAAAGACGCCGAATTCAAGAGTCCAGAAATAGCAAATTGGCAAGGAGTAGAAGTAGAAAGAATCTCAGAACAAAAATTAAATTTCAAATTAAAAGATCCTTATTTCCCATTTTTGGAAAGGTTAACAGTAAAAATTTTGCCAAAACATATCTTTGGGGAAATTTTAGCTGAAAATTTTCCTTTGGCAATTTATAATCTTCAACCAATTGGTTCAGGCCCCTTCAGATTTAAAGAAATAAAATACAATAAACTGGGGAAAATAGAATCTTTGATTTTGGTGAAAAACAAAAAGTATTTTTGGAAAATACCATATTTGGAAGAAATAAAATTTTTGTTCTTTGAAACTGAAGAAGGTCTAGTTTCTGCGGCCCAAAGAAAAGAAATACAGGGACTAGTAGTTTCGAGTTCTGAAACAATTGGCAATCTTAAAAAAGATAGTTTTAATCTCTACGAGATTTCTTTGCCAAGATATTTTGCCGTTTTCTTAAATGCTAAGAAATCAGATTTTCTATCAAAAACAGGAGTAAGAAAAGCTCTTAATTTGGCTACAGATAAAAGAGAAATTTTAGAAAAAGTAGTAAAGACCTACGGAAAGATTATCAACTCCCCTATTCTGCCCGAATTCTATGGATTTGAGCCTCCGGAAAAAAGTGCAGAAAAGTTTGATAGTTCAGAGTTTGATATCGAAAAGTCAAAGGATCTTTTAAGAAAAGAAGGGTTCGTAGAAAGCGAAGGAAAATTTTTTGAGGTAAAAATAAAAGATAAATTTTCGTTTGAAAGAAATCTGGAAAAAGGTGCAAAAGGAAAAGATGTTGAAAATCTTCAGAAATGCCTAAGTCTCTTCCCAGAGATCTACCCTTCAAAAGAAATCACAGGATATTTTGGAGACTCTACAGAAAAAGCAGTAATTTTGTTTCAAGAAAAATATAGAAAGGAGATTCTAGAATCCCAGGGCCTCCAAAAACCTACAGGTTCGGTGAAAAAGGCAACACGAGACAAATTGAATGAAGTTTGCAACCTGGCTTCGCAAACAAGCTCAGTTCTAAAGTTTTCTCTGGTTACAGTAAATCAACCACTTTTAATTAAGGTGTGTGAGATTTTAAAAGAGCAGTGGGGAAAAATAGGAATTGAAGTTGAAATCCAATCTTTTGAGTTTAACGAGTTTCTAAGAGAAACCGTAAGGCCAAGAAATTATGAAATGCTTTTGTTCGGAGAGGCCTTAGGAATAATTCCGGACCCCCTTGCTTTCTGGCACTCTACAAGAATTGATGACCCGGGACTTAATCTTGCGGGCTACAAGAATGCAAAGGCGGATGAGTTCTTGAAAAAAGCAAGAATGGCTCAGGATTTTCAAGAATTTAAGCAAAATCTTGAAAAATTCCAGAATATTTTAATTGAAGATAATCCTGCGGTCTTTTTGTATAGCCCTACCTTTTTATATCTTCTAAACAACGAAATCAAAGGTACCAATTTTAAAATTATTTCAGAATCTTCAAAAAGATTCTCAAATATTGAAAACTGGTACATAGCTACTAAAAGAGCATGGTATTAAATTCTAATTGCAAAATACAAAATATAAATTGTAAAAACTGCGAGGTACGTTTATTAAAAGACATAAAGAAGGTCATATTGGATAAGGACTTTGCAAAAAAATTCCCTGATTTGGCGCTTTATTACATGTGTCGAAGCGTTAGGCAAATGAGCGATTTAAGGTATGATATTACCTTCATCCCGGCTCGAATGCTGGGAAAAGAATTTGTAAGAACAAAAGGCAATCGGAACTCAAAACAATTTCCAGAACTCTATACCGTTTTGGAAGGACGAGCAATCTTTTTGATACAAAGACTTAAAAGAGGCAAAAAAGATGCAATAGAGGATGTGTATGCAGTTTCAGCAGAAAAAAAAGATTGGGTAATTGTGCCAGCAAGATATGCTGTGGTTACCATCAATCCTTCAAAAAAAGACCTAAAAACCGGGAACTGGGTTTCGGAAAAGAATAACAATGTTTACAAAGAATTAGAAAAAATGAATGGAGCTTGTTATTTTTATACCAAGTCCGGCTGGATTAAAAACAAAAACTATAAAATCGTCCCTAAACTTCGCCTTGAAAAATCTTTAAAAAGTCGGCCAAAAAGCCTTGATTTCCTAAGATGATTCGCCCAGGTGGTGGAACCGGCAGACACGTCCCGCCCTTTTAAAGGGCAAGTGGTGAAACTGGTAAACACGTTAGCTTCAGGAGCTAATGCCGTAAGGCTTGAGGGTTCGAATCCCTCCTTGCCCAAAACCAAAAAAGGCGGGATGCTCTAAAAGAGCTTGGGAGTTCAAATCTCCCCCTGGACACCAACTTTATAAAGTAAACTTAAATTGTTAAATTACTCTAGAATTAGCTTTTAGTTTAACTATTGGAAGTTTAACAGTTTAAATTTTTATGATAACAGAACAGAAACCAAAGCCCAAATTCAGCAAAGCTGGAGGGCTTCAGATAATTCCTCTGGGAGGACTAGGGGAAGTTGGAAGAAATATGATGCTCTTTGAGTACAAAAAAGAGATAATTATTATTGATATGGGATTTAGAATGCCAGAAGAAGATGCTCTTGGAGTGGATTTTATAATTCCTAATATTTCCTATTTAGAAAAAAGAAAGAAAAATGTTCTGGGAGTGATTTTTACACATGGCCACTATGACCACATTGGAGCGGTTCCCTATCTTATAGATAGAATTGACGGCAATCTTCCTATGTTTGCCAGCGCTTTGACCAGAGGTTTGATTTTAAAAAGGCAAGATGATTTTCCTACGGAAAAAAAATTAAACATTAATTTGGTAAAAGACGGGGAGAAAATAGTATTGGGAGCTTTCCAAATTGAATTTGTAAGATTGAATCACAGCATTCCTGATAATTTTGGCTTATTGATCAGAACTCCGATTGGAAATGTTTTCCATACCTCGGACTTCAAATTTGACAAAGACCCAATCTACGATGCTCCCGCTGATTTTGAAAGATTAAAAAGAATTGGAAAAGAAGGAGTTTTACTTTTGATGTCAGATTCCACTGGAGCCGAAGAAGAAGGCCATTCCCTTTCTGAAAGAGAGATTATGCAAAATTTGGACAAAATTTTCAAAGAAGCAAAGGGAAGAATAATTGCTACCACGTTTGCTTCTCTGCTAAACAGAATTCAGCAGATTATTACTCTTTCCGAAGAGCATGGCAGAAAAGTAGCAATAGATGGTTATTCCATGAGAACAAATGTTGAAATCGCAAAGGCCCTGGGCTATCTAAAATTCAAAAGTGCTACGATAATCAACCCAAAAGACATAAATAGTTATCCTGACTCTAAAATTACATTTTTGTGCACCGGTGCTCAAGGAGAAGACAGGGCTATCTTAATGAGAGTAGCCAATAGAGAGCATCCTTTTTTGAGATTGAAAGAAGGAGATTCCACAATTTTCTCTTCTTCTGTTGTCCCAGGGAATGAAAGAATGGTTCAGATGCTTAAAGACAATATTTTAAGACATGGAGCAAAAGTTTTCCATTACAAAATGATGGATATTCATGCTTCAGGCCATGCAAAAAAAGAAGAATTATCACAAATGCTTGAGCTTATTAGGCCCAAATTCTTTCTTCCTATTCATGGTCAATATTCTATGTTGGTAGCCCACGCCGAACTTGCAAAAACATTAAAAAGCTCAAAGGCAATTGTAAAGGTATGCGAGAATGGAGATATTGTAAACATAACCAAAGAAAAAATTTCAATCTTTAAGGGAAAAGTCCCCACTAGCTATGTAATGGTAGATGGCTTGGGGGTCGGAGATGTGGGAGAAGTAGTCTTAAGAGATAGAAAGGTTTTGGCAAAAGATGGGATGTTTGTCATCGTCACCATTGTTGACAGGCAAAGTGGGCAAGTAAGAGGTTCTCCTGACATTATTTCCAGAGGATTTGTGTATTTAAGAGAGTCAAAAGAGCTTTTGGCAGAAACTAGAAAACGAGTAATCAAAATCATCAATAAAGCCACTGGCGGAGGAATTGTAAATTGGGTCTATTTAAAAGACGAAATTAAGGAAAAAATTGGAAGCTTTCTATATTCAAAAACCCAAAGAAGACCTATGGTGTTACCGGTGATTATTGAAGTATAGTATTAGGATTTAGAATATAGAATACGGGGATTAGTAGGTGGATTTTCGAATTACCATCTAAGAGAAATTCCAGCTTTTTTAAGTATTTGAGAGGTTTTAATTTTAACCTGTAAAAGGTCCTTTTTTGTTTTGCCTTCAAATCTTAATTTGATAAAAGGACTGGTGTTTGAAGCTCTAACTAATGCCCAACCGTTTTTGAATAAAATTCTCGCCCCATCAATTCCAATGAAATCTATTTTTTCTTTTTTAAGATACTTTTTCAAGCGATTAACAATTAAAAATTTTTCTTCATCCTTGCTGTCAACAAAAATTTCTGGAGTTGCATAAATTGGAGGCAGACTATCAATGTATTTTGAAAAGTCGTCATATCCAGAAACAATTTCTGCTAATTTCAGGGCTGAAAACAAAGCATCGTCAACTGTATAGAAATCTCTTGGAAAAAAGTAATGCGTAGTGATCTCTCCTCCAAAAACTGCACCTACTTTTCTGATTTTTTCAATAAGGGCATTGTGGTGAGCTACGCTAAAATATGTTTTTACCCCTAGTTTTTCAATTTCTTTTAGAAATACCTCTGAAGATCTAACGCACGTAACAACAGGGCCCTTTTTTCTTTCTAAGGCATGTTTTGCCAAAAGCAAGAGGCAATAATCTGCGGAAACTCGCCTGCCTTTATTGTCCACCAAGACCACCCTGTCTCCATCCCCATCAAAAGCGAATCCAGCATCTGCCTTTTGTGCCAGAACTTCTTTTTTAAGGTGTTTAAGGTTCTCATCAAGATAGGGGTCGGGCAAATGATTTGGGAAATTTCCATCCGGCTTTCCAAAAATTGTTTTTGTCTTACATCCCAGGCGCTTAAAAATCTTTTCTGGCAAATAACCCATCGCTCCATTGCCACAGTCAAAAACAAGTTTTAAGGTTTTTTTCAATCTAATTTTTTTAAAAACATAAGAGATATATTCTTTCTCCGGACTAAAAGAAGCTAGTTTTCCGTTGCTTTTGCCTTTTTTCAAAGGTTCCCCCAAGGCGATTTTCTTTATTTTTTCTAAATCCTTTTTGGATATTCCCATTCCCTTTGCGCTTAAAATCAAACCGTTATATTGTTTGGGATTGTGGGAAGCAGTTACCATAATACCCGCGTCAAAGCCATGATGCAAAAGCACAAATGAAAATAAGGGATCGGGAGCCAGGCCTATGTCCAAAACTTCTCTTTGCCCTCCTCTCAAAGCGTCAATTACTTCTTTTTTTAATAAGGTACTGCTTAGTCTGGAGTCACAGGCAACTACAATTTTTTTGGCTCTCGGAAAAACTTTGGCAAAAGCCAGAACAATCTGAAAAACCCCTTCTTTATTCAGGTCTTTGGGATATATACCCCTGATATCGTAGGCTCTAAAGATAAAAGGATTAATCATAAATTGAGGGGGGGTTGACCCCGTAGAAGAAATTTGACTGCCTTCAGCTTTTTGGTGTTTTGCGAAACAAAACACCGGTCAAATTTTCTCTACGGGGTTGATTTTCATATAAAATTATTATAACATATATCTATGAGCTTTTCAGTTGGTATCGTGGGTCTACCCAATGTAGGCAAATCTACTTTTTTTAAGGCTCTTACGAAAAATAAAGTAGATATCGGACCCTTCCTTTTTACCACAATAAAACCCAATCACGGAGTTGTCATAGTTCCTGACGAAAGATTGGAAAGGGTAGCAGAAGTTGTAAAACCGGAAAAAATTACTCCTACTCTGATTGAGTTTGTAGATATCGCAGGTTTGGTGAAGAATGCTTACAAGGGAGAGGGACTTGGAAATCAATTTTTAGCCGAAATCCGAAATTGCGATGCAATTTGTGAGGTAGTGAGAGCCTTTGAAGATGAAAAAGTAGAGCATGCTGAAAAAAGTGTATCTCCAAAAAGAGATATTGAGATTATAAAAACTGAGCTCTTAATGAAGGATTTGGAAGTTTTAGAAAAAGCGATTTCAAAAGTAGAAAAGAAAACCGAGAGAGAAGAAAAAAAGAAATTTGAGATCTTGAGCAAAATAAAAGAGGGAGTTTCAAGGGGGATGCGAGTTCTGGAAATTCCTCTTTCTCTGGAAGAAAAAGCCGAGATAAAAGAACTTCAGCTTTTGACAGAAAAGCCAGTGGTTTATGTTTTAAATGTGGGGAATAAAAATGCTTCTCTTGACCAATGCGGGATTTCTTTTATAAAATTGAATTTAAAATTAGAAGAAGAAGTTTCAGAATTATCAAACGCGGAAGCAGAAGAATTAGGATTAAAAAGTTCTTTGCCAGAAATCATTCTTAATTGCTATAAAGTTCTGGATTTAATTACCTTTTTTACGATTGCAGGTAACAAAGAAACAAGGGCCTGGACCCTTAAAAATGGCCTTTCGGTCCAAGAAGCAGGAGGCGTAGTTCATTCAGATTTTAAGGAAAAGTTTATTAAGGCTGAGGTAATAAATTGGAAAAATCTAATTGAAAGTGGAAATTGGAAGACTGTAAGAGAAAAAGGAGGCTTGAAAGTTGTAGGCAAAGACTACATAGTGTGTGATGGAGACGTTATCGAATTTAAAATCTAAAAAAAAATAAAAAAATTATGAAGACATACGAATTGACATATTTAATTTTACCTGAATTGAGCTTAGAAGAAGCTCAGGGTCTTATCTCAAAGATTGAACCCATCTTACGAAAAGAAGATGGAGCATTGATTGAAAACAAAGTTCAAAAGACTATAAGACTGGGATATCAGATAAAGAATAAAAAACAAGCCCATCTGGCTATTTTAGTATTTCAAATAAATCCTGAAAAAATCAGGTCTTTCCAAAAAAATCTAAGGGAAATTCCTGAAATTCTTAGATTTTTAATTTCAATTGTGAAGCCCGTCCGAGCTAGAAAAGAAGTGCCAAAAAAACAAATTCAAAAAGAAACTTCAAAAGAAACCTTAAAAGAAGCCCCGGAGGTTACCAGAAAGAAACCGGCTTTAAAAGAAAAAAAGGTCGAACTAACAGAAATTGAGAAAAAATTAGAGGAAATCTTAGGAGAATAACATGAATTTAAATAAAGTTATTCTTGTAGGGCGACTTACAGGCGACCCTCAATTAAGGAGTACTCCTTCGGGACAACCAGTTTGTTCTTTTGGATTGGCAACCAATAGATTGTGGGTAGACAAAAAATCTGGAGAGAAAAAAAAGCAAGTAGAATATCATAATATCGTGCTTTGGAGAAGGCTAGCGGAAATTGCTTCCCAATATCTCACCAAGGGCTCTCTGGTATTGATTGAAGGAAGATTGCAAACGCGCAATTGGCAAGACCAATCAGGCAATAGGAGACAAAAAACTGAAATAATCGCAGAAGCAATGCAGCTAGCGCCAAAAACAATATCAAAGGAAACTTCTCCCCTTCCAGAGAAAAAAGAATCTTCGGAAGAGATTCCAATTATCGAAGAAGGCGAAGAAGGAATTAACGTAGAAGAAATACCCTTCTAAAGAATTTATATTATAAAGTCCTCCTTCTCCAAGGCTTCGGAAGGACATCCTTCGCTACTCAAAAATTTGCCATTATTTTGAGTACGAATGGCTTGCCATCCGTAGCTTAAGCGAAGCGAGGAGCGAAGGATGGATTGTTATTTTTGTAAAAGAAACTTAAAAGAGATTGATTGGAGAAACCAGGAACTTTTAACAAAATTCCTTACAGGTCTTGGAAAGATAAAAAGCAAAGAGAAAACTCGACTTTGTGCAAAGCACCAAAGAAGATTGAGTCAAGCTATTAAAAAAGCAAGGCATTTAGGATTGCTGTCTCCAATCGCAAAAGAAATCTAGACTTGAATAGAAAAAAACAAAAAAACAGCCGAGAGCTGTTTTTGTTTTGATTGGTTTTTTGGGTATTTTAACTATCCGCTGGACACTTTTTTCATTATTTCTGCCTTTATCTGTTTTGCAACATCTTGATTTTCTGCCAGAAATGTTTTTGCTCCTTCCATCCCCTGACCAATATTCTTACCCTCAAATTGAAACCAGCTTCCCAATTGCTTTACTACGCCGTAGTTTACAGCAGTTTTGACCAAATCTGCATTCTTGGAAATCCCTTCGTTGTAATAAATATCAAATTCAGTTATCTTAAAGGGAGCTGCCACTTTGCTTTTTACAATCTTTGCTTGGACTCTATTGCCAATAATTGCGTCTCCTGACTTTATTTGAGCCTTCCTTTGAAGGTTAATTCTTACAGAAGCATAGAATTTAAGAGCCATTCCGCCTGATGTGGTTTCAGGATTACCATAAGTGCCGATTTTCATTCTGGTCTGATTCAAAAATATAACTATAGTTTTTGTCTTGGAAATAACGCCAGAGAGCTTTCTACACGCCTGGCTCATCATTCTTGCCTGAAGCCCAATTTGATACTCCCCTATTTCTCCATCGATTTCAACCTTTGGAGTTAAGGCGGCAACTGAATCTATCACAATTACATCCACGCTTCCAGATTTTACCAAAGTTTCAACGATTTGAAGCGCTTGTTCTCCGGAATCTGGTTGAGAAATTAAAAGCTCTTCTACATTTACTCCTATTTTCCTTGCATAATCTGGATCCAAAGCATGCTCTGCATCCACAAATGCTCCCGTGCCTCCAATTTTCTGTGCCTGGGCTAAGATATGAAGCGCTAAAGTTGTTTTCCCTGAACTTTCGGATCCAAAAATTTCAATTACTCTTCCTCTCGGCACGCCCCCTACTCCCAAAGCCAAATCTAAAGAAATAGAACCTGTTGGAATCACGTCTACATCAACAGGCCTTATATCTTTTAGTTTCATAATTGCTCCTTCTCCAAATCTCTGTTTTATTTCTTCAATTGCTTCATTTAAATCTCTATCTTCATTCTGAGGAGTTTCTTGTTTTTGTTTTGCTTTTACCATATTAATAAAGAATAGGTTGGTTTATAATTTGTGTCAAGTTCCTAAATTATTCTTTAGATTTTGAAAATTAGTTATAAAAAGCGAGGTAATTACCGAAAAAGGACATCCGCAGCGAGTTTGCTTGGTCTCGCCTCTTGGGTGAGAAACTCGCGAGGACTAAGCGAATCCGCCGCCGGAGGCGGATAAGCGGTCCTTTAAGGTAAGTACCGAGCGGCTATCTCTCTGTTGAATAATAAAAGTTATTCGTAAGCCTCATCTTTAAAAGATTCCACGTCTTCCCCTGTCTCGTCCACGGAAACTCCTCTCTCCTCTTCATCTCCAATGTAAACTTCTCTTGGCTTTGCTCCTTTTCCAGGACCGATTACGCCCCTTGCCTCCAGAATATCCAATAATCTGGCTGCCCTTGCATAGCCTATTTGAAGATGTCTCTGCAAAAGTGAGGCAGAGGCCTTTCTTGACCTAATCACAAGAGATCTGGCTTCTTCATATAAAGGATCTTTAAAGTTCTTTACTTCCCCTCCTTCTGTTTCTACTTCTTGGGTAAATTCTTCAAAATTCTTTGAGATTAAATCTTCTCCAGGAAGCTCAGAGGATGTATGTTCTTTTATCCATGCAACCACCTTTCTTACTTCTTCCTCTGAGACAAATGCTCCTTGAATTCTTCTTGGTTTTACGCTTTCTGGACAAATATAGAGCATATCCCCCAATCCTAAAAGTTTCTCACACCCGGATGCGTCAAGTATGGTTCTAGAATCAAATTGAGAGGGCACCTGAAAGCCAATTCTGGATGTGATATTAGCTTTAATCAAACCCGTAATGACTTCTACCGAGGGCCTTTGAGTGGCAACCACCAAGTGGATTCCAACTGCTCTTGCCATTTGGGCTATTCTCACAATAGAGGCCTCAATCTCTTTTCCCCTAGCCGCCATTAAATCCGCCAATTCATCAATAATCAATATGATGCACGGAAGAAGAGGTTCTCCATTTTTGGATACTTTTTCATTAAAAGAATTAATATCTTTTGCCTCGGCTTCCGCTAAAAGCTTAAATCTTCTTTCCATTTCCTGAACCAGCCATTTTAAGACATTTACTGCTCCTTGAGGGTCGAAAATCACGGGACACAAAAGATGAGGAAGTTCTTTATAAACATGGAATTCCACTCTTTTGGGATCAATAAGAACAAATTTTAGGGTTTCAGGACTGTTTTGATAGAGAAAAGATAAAATTAAAGAGTTTAAAAATATAGTTTTTCCGGTACCGGTTGCACCAGCTACTAAAAGATGGGGCAGCCGTGCCAAATTGGTGAACATCGGAGTACCGGAAACATCTCTTCCGAGAGTAAAGGTAAGGGTTGAAGATAATTTTTTAAAATCGGGTTGAGAGAGCAAATCTCTTAATCTTACCTTGCTCCTGATTTTATTTGGCACCTCAATCCCTACCAAGCTTTTTCCGGGAATTGGAGCTTCAATTCTTATTGGATGAGCAGCCAAAGCCAGGGCAAGGTTATTAGATAAAGCCGTGATCTTTGAAAGCATCACCCCTTCGGCGGGCTTTAAAGTATATTGAGTAACAGTAGGGCCGATATTGACTTCGGCCATTGAAGCTTCAATCCCAAAATTTTCCAATGTTTTCTTGATAAGAAATGCGTTTTGCTTTACATCTCCCGAATGAGCCTTTTCTTTTTCTTGCTCTAAAAAGTCCAAAGGCGGAGGAGTAAATTCTGCTATCTTTGGCCTTGAGGGTTCTGATTTTGGCACTTCCAAGCCTTGCGGTTTTGCTTCCTCGGGTTTATAGGTCTTTTGTTCTGGTTCTAATCTGGAAACTTTAAAGGTAGGTAAAGAAATTTTTTTATTCATTGCCTGAGAAACAAAATTTTCTTTTCCATTCTTTGTAAAAAATGGGGAAAAAAGATACCATAGGCTCAAGCTTCCAATCACAATAAATGTAAAAAATATACAAAAAGTCACCAAGTTTCCGAAAGTTTCCTTAACAGGAGTTGTTAATAAATATCCGAGATGGCCACCAGAAATAAATCCTGGCTGGATTGGCCTTAAGAGATTGAGCACTACCGAAAGTCCAATTAAAACCGAAAGTGCTGCTATTGCTCCTGGAAAAAATAATTTTTTTGGAATAAACAGAAAAACGAATCCAAAAATTATAAAAAATAGAGGAATAAGATAGGAGGTATTTCCTATCCAGTATAAAAGAAAAATTTTGAGAGCATTTCCTCCTTTTCCTGAAAGTCCAAAAAAACTCAAGTAAGAAATAAGTGCCAGTAAAAACATTACTGAGCTAAAAATATATCTCTTTATCCTTGAGGGCAAATCAGAAATTGTCTTTTTCAAAAAAGTATAAAATATAGAAATTACTTTTTTGATTTGTTTTTCCAAGGGATTTCTATTAGAATTTCTTATTCTATTGTTTTTTTTCCTCCTTTTGGTCACGATTTGAAAATCCTAACTTTGGACAAGAAAAACACATTACTTTAAGGTTAGGACTAAAAAATTATTTTCTAAATCCTGTTCCAGCGGGTATTAGTTTTCCAATAATCACATTTTCCTTTAATCCTTTTAAGGTGTCTTCTTTGCCTTCAAGAGCTGCTTTTACCAACACCCTTGTAGTCTGTTGAAATGAAGCTGCTGAAAGGAAACTGTCAGTGGTCAAAGCAACCTTTGAAATTCCCAGCAGAACCTCCAGAGCAATGGCTGGTTTCTTACCGTGCTTTTTAAGCAATTCGTTGTCCTTCAGAAATCTTGGTTTCTCAACTATTTCACCTACCACAAACTGACTATCTCCCGAATTCTTTATTCTAACCCTTGAAAACATCTGTCTTGCCATAATTTCCGGGTGTTTATCGTGAATTTTAACTCCTTGAGAAAAATAGATTTTTTGGATTTCTTTTACAATATATTTCTGAGTTTCTTCTTTACCAGTGACTTTAAAGAGTTCTTTCAGGTTTATACTTCCTTCACAAAGCTGTTGGCCCTTTTTAACAGTCTCCCCTTTTTCTACCCAAAGGGCAAGGTTTTTTGGAACTCGATATTCTACGATTTCTGATTTTTTAGAATCTTTGTCGGGATTTGTTTTTATTTTCACTATATTATCCTTTACTTCTAACACTTTCCCATCTACCAAAGAAATAATTGCTTGACCCCTTGGAGACCTTGCTTCAACCACTTCATCTACTCTAGGAAGACCAACAGTAATATCTACATCTCCTGCCACTCCTCCCGTATGGAATGTTCTTAGAGTCAATTGAGTACCGGGTTCTCCAATTGCCTGAGCTGCCACAATCCCTACCGCTTCTCCCAGTTTCACTTCTGCGGCTTTTCCCAGGTCCCATCCATAACACTTTTGACAAAGTCCCTCTTTTGTCTGGCAACTTAAAACTGTTCTCATTCTTAAACTTTCGATTCCTTCTTTTGAAATTTGTTCTGCTGTCTTCCAGTCCACAAATTCTCCTTTCTTTACAATAATTCTCCCGTCCTTTCCAGAAATTTCATCTAAAGTAATTCTTCCTACTATTTTGTAACTAAAATCTTGACCAATATCGGACGCATCTTTGGCATAAATTATTGTGCCCTTTCTATCTCCACAATCTTCTTCGGTAATTATCATTTCGTGAGAAACATCTATTAGTCTTCTAGTTAAATAACCTGCCTTAGAAGTTCCTAAGGCAGTATCAGCTGTTCCCTTTCTAGCACCATGCGTAGAAATGAAATACTCTAAGGCCCCCAGGCCTTCTTTATATGAATTCTTTACAGGCAGTTCAATAGTTTGGCCAGAAGGATTAACTACAAGACCCTTCATTCCAGATATTTGCACGGGCTGAACCCAAGAACCTCTACATCCCGAATCTGCAATTGAAAATACTGGCCCGTCCTGAGGTAGAGTTTTGGGCAATAATTTTTGAATTTCTGATTTTGCCTTTGTCCAAATTTCAATAACTCTTTCAACTTTTTCTTCTCTGGAAAGCAAACCTTTTTTGTGCAAGCCTTCAACTTTTTCAACCTCCCTTTCAGCCTCTTGAACAATCTGATGCTTTTGTTCCGGAACTATAAAATCGTCAATACTGAGAGAAAGCCCACTCCTTGTAGAGTACTCAAATCCTAATTCTTTAATTTTGTCCAAAATCTCTGGAGTTTTTTCCAAGCCGTATCTTTCAATCGACTCCCAAGTGATTTTTTCTAGTTTTTTAGAGTCTAAAACTTCATTTTGAAATGGAAAATCTTCGGGCAGAACATCATTGAAAATAATTCTCCCTAAGCTTGTTTCGATTAGGCCTTTGGGCATTTGCACTTTAACTTTTGCTCTCAAATCTAAATCTCCCATCTCATTTGCCAAAAGTGCCTCTTGAGGAGAAGAAAACACCTTTCCTTCTCCTTTTGCCCCTTCTTTTATTTTTGACATCCAATAACACCCTAAAATAATATCTTGGGTAGGGCTGACAACAGGCCTGCCTGTGGCAGGTTTTAGCAAATTGAGAGAAGAAAGCATAATTTCTCTCGCTTCTTTCTGGCTACTTTCAGAAAGCGGAACATGCACTGCCATTTGATCTCCATCAAAATCAGCATTGAATGCCGAACAAGTTAGAGGATGGATTCTAATTGCTTTCCCTTCAATTAAAAGTGGCTGAAATGCCTGAATTGAAAGCCTATGAAGAGTAGGTGCCCTGTTTAGCAAAACGTGCTTGTCTGAAACCACTTCCTCCAAAATCGCCAAAATCTCATCTGTTTTTTGTTCAATCAATCTTGAAGCTCCCCTTACATTATAGGCCAATTCTCTCTCCAAAATTTTTCTGATGACAAAGGGTTTGAATAGCTCTAAAGCCATTTCTTTTGGAATACCTACCTGATGTAATTTCAATTCTGGTCCTACTACAATTGCTGATCTTCCCGAATAATCCACTCTCTTTCCCAAAAGATTTCTTCTGAATCTTCCTTTCTTCCCCTTTAGCATATCAGCCAAGGACTTTAAAAGTCGCGTGCCTCCCGTGGAAGCTCGAGTAACCGTGGCAGTTCTCATTCCATTGTCTATTAGGGCATCTACCGCTTCTTGCAGCATCCGCTTTTCATTTCTTACTATTACCTCAGGGGCATTAATTTCCAATAAATACTTCAAACGGTTATTTCTATTGATTACTCTTCGATATAAATCATTTAAGTCTGAAGAGGCATATCTTCCTCCATCCAGTTGTACCATAGGTCTTAAATCCGGAGGCAAAACTGGCAAAATTGTCAAAAACATCCATTCTGGTCTTACGCCTGCTTTGTCTATCCCTTCAAAGAATTTTAACCTTTGAGAAAGCACTCTTTTTTGAGAAAGTTGAACTTTTTGTAGCTTTTCTCTCAGTTTTTTAATTTCTTCTTTTACATTAATTTTCTTGAAAACTTCATAGAGAGCTTGTGCTCCGGTTTTTGCAGTGAAAATTTCGCCATATTTTAAACTTAAATCTCTATATTCTACTTCTGATAAAATTTCCATGGGCCTTACTTTCTGCAACATCAAAAGCGCTCTATCTTTGGATTCTTTTAATTGTTTTAGTCCCTCTTCTAGTTCTTTTTTACTTACTGCTTTTGATTTTTTGTCACCAGATTTTGATTTTATGGCCTTGGTTCTAGATTTATACTCTTTTTCCATATTTTCCACAGCCCTTTTTTTTGCCTCTTCAGAAACACTCGTAACGATGTAAGATGCAAAATAAACCACTTTTTCTAACCCCTCCCGAGAGGCACCAAGAACCTGCCCCATTCTTGAAGGAATATTTCTCAAAAACCAAATATGAGAAACAGGACACGCCAATTTGATATGCCCCATTCTTTCTCTCCTAACAGAGCTTTTTGTAACCTCAACCCCGCATCTGTCACACACAACTCCCTTATATCTTATTCTTCTGTATTTTCCGCAATAACATTGATAATCTATTGTCGGACCAAAGATCTTTTCGCAAAAAAGCCCGTCTTTTTCAGGCCTTAGGGTTCTATAATTAATAGTTTCCGGCTTTAAAACCTCGCCATGAGACCAAAGCAGAATTTCCTCAGGTGAGGCCAGGCGAATACGGATTGATTTAAATGTTTCTACCTTCATAAAATTTTTTAAATATATGGCTTTAAGATTTTTTTGTTTCTTTTTCTTCTTTTGATTTATCTTCTTTCACCTCCACATTTAAACCCAGTGCCTTTAATTCATTAATCAATAAATCAAAAGAGGCGGGCGTTGTTGGAGGCTTTATTTCTTCTCCTTTTAGGATTGCCTGATAAGTTGCGGTTCTTCCTAAAACATCGTCTGATTTTATAGTTAGCATTTCTTGTAAAATATTTGCCGCCCCATAGCCTTCAAGGGCCCAAACCTCCATTTCTCCAAAACGCTGTCCACCGGATTGAGCCTTTCCTCCTAGGGGCTGCTGAGTAATCAAAGAATAAGGACCTATTGAACGCATATGAATTTTGTCTTCAACCATATGGTCTAGCTTCATCACATACATACTTCCTACGGTTACTTTTTGAACAAAGGGCTTTCCTGTCTGACCGTCATAAAGAGTTATTTTTCCATCTTCGGGAATGCCAGCCTTTTTTAATTCTTCTTTAATCTCATTTTCTGTAGCTCCTGAAAAAGGAGGACAAAGTGCAAAATAACCCAACTTTTGGGCAGCAAATCCCAAATGGGTTTCAAAAATCTGACCGATATTCATTCTTTTTCCGATACCTGTAGGATTAAAAACAATATCAACCGGAGTCCCATCTTCCATAAATGGCATTTCTTCTTCTGGCAATATCTTGGATATCACTCCTTTGTTTCCGTGACGATTGGCGAGTTTATCGCCAGTAGTTAATTTTCTTAGTTCGGCTACTCTTACTTCAATTTGTTTTATCATTCCCGGTTCTAACTGATGGCCTTCTTCTCGAGAAAAGACTTTCACGCCAATTACTCTTCCTTCCTCTCCGTGCCTCATAAGCAAAGATGAGTCTTTTACTTCTCTTGCCTTTTCTCCAAAAATTGCCTGCAAGAGTCTTTCTTCTGCAGTAAGATCTTCTTTTCCTTTCGGAGAAATTTTACCTACCAAAATATCATTAGAATTTACTTCTGCTCCAATTCTTACAATTCCTTCTTCGTCCAGGTCCTTTAATTTTTCTTCAGCTACATTAGGGATATCCCAAGTAGTAAGCTCTGGACCTAATTTTGTGTCTCTTACGTTGCAGGAGTGGCTCTTGATATGTATTGAAGTAAATGTATCTTCTTTCAAAAGTCGTTCTGAAATCACTACGGCATCTTCAAAATTTGCTCCCCTCCATGGCATAAAAGCAATAAACACATTTTTGCCCAATGATAATCTTCCCTTTGCCATTGCGCCTCCTTCTGCCAAAACATCTCCCTTTTTAACTATCTGCCCTTTTTGAACTACTGGTCTTTGATGCAAACACGTGTCTTTATTGGTTTTTATAAAATTATTCAGTTTGTAAACTTTTTCTTGGCTTTTTTGAGTTTTCTTTTTGTCTTTTGATTTTGAGGAATCAAGCTTCAATTTCGCATATTTTCCACAAACTTCAGTCACCACTCCTGATTCGTCTGCTAGCAACAACTCTCCCGAATCCAATCCCACTCTTTCCTCCATTCCCGTAAACACTAAAGGAGGGTCGGGATTGGCAAGGGGTATTGCTTGCCTCTGCATATTAGAACCCATCAAGGCTCTGTTTGCGTCATTATGTTCCAAAAATGGAATACAAGATGTGGCAGGCGAAAGGCATTGCTGGGGAGAAATATCAATGTATTCTACGTCATTTCTGTCAACCACGCCTGGTATTCCTTTAATTCTAGCTTCTACTTTTTCGTCTAAAATCTTTCCATTTTTGTCAACGTGGATTACTCCGGAAGCAATAATATGCTTTTCTTCTTCGTAGGCGTTTTGATATTCAATTTCATTTAAAACTTTTCCATTTTTAACCTTAAAATAAGGGGTTTCAATAAAGCCGAAAGGATTAATTCTTGCAAAAGATGCAGGATAGTTAATAAGCCCCACATTGGGCCCTTCCGGAGTTTCAATAGGACAAATTCTGCCATAGTGAGATGGCTGAACATCTCTTGCTTCAAATCCTGCTCTCTCTCTAGTCAAACCTCCAGGACCTGTGGCCGCTAATCTTCTTTTGTGTTCCAACTCCGCCAGAGGATTCTCATTATCCATAAATTGAGAAAGTTGACTAGAAGCAAAAAATCCCTGGGTTTGGGCAATAAAGGGCCTTGGGTTAATCAGCTGGGCGGGTGTTACGGTCTCAATATCCAAAGTTGCCATTCTGTCTTTAATGATTCTTGTCATTCTCATTAATCCCACTCTTAAACTATTCGATAAAACCTCAGTAAAAAGCCTTACTCTTCTGTTGCCCAGGTGGTCAATTAAATCAGGCACTGCACCTGGAGTATTATTTAAACGAATAATCTCTCTTAAGGCAGCTACCACATCTTCTATTTTCAAAATTCTGTCTTCTACTAAAACGTCTTCTCCTTTTGATTTTAATTCTGGCAATCTTTGCCAGGTCTTCCATCTTCCCACCTTTGACAAATCATATCTTTTGAAGTTGAAGAACATGTTTTCTATCAATTCTCTTGCAGTCTCGGAAGTAACCATCTCTCCTGGTCTTAACCTTGTATAAATTTCAATTAAGGCCTCTTCTTGGGTTTTTGTAGTATCTTTTTCCAGGGTCTTTTCTATATATTTTATTTTTTCAGTATCTATGTCTTTAAATAATTCTTTTATCTTTTTGTCTTCCCGAATTCCGAAGGCTCTTAAGATTGTAGTAGCGGCTACTTTTCTTCTTCTATCCACCTTGGCTCCGATAAAGCCGGTAGGGTCAGTTTCAAATTCAAGCCAGGCTCCCCTATTAGGAATAATCTTTGCTCCGAAATATTCTTTTCCTCTAATTCCTTGAGAAGTAAAAAACACTCCCGGTGAACGAATCAACTGGGAGATAAGTGTCCTTTCTACGCCATTAATAATAAAAGTCCCCCTCTTTGTCATTAAGGGGAAGTCACATAAAAATACTTCTTGTTCTTTTACTTCCTTTGTCTTGAGATTAACCACTCGAGTATTAATCCTCATGGGAGCGTCAAAGGAAGTGTTATTTTCTTTTGCCTCAAATCCTGTTCTATATTTTGGCTCCTGAAGCTTGAAGTCTAAAAACCAGAGTTCTAATCTTTTTTGAGTGTGGTCCCTGATTGGAGAAATTTCTACAAAAAGCTCTTTTAATTCGGACTCCCAAAATCTTTTCCAAGCGTCTTTTTGAATAGTAAGAAGGCTTGGGTAAGGAAGAGAGATTTTTGCCTTAGAAAAACTCTTTATGTTCATAGTGCAAAAAGTTAAAAAAGACCCTAATGAGTTATTTTTGTAGGGTTAGTTCGCTTTGTTGACAATCTAAAACTCGTCTTTCACTTTCATTTGGGAAATTAACAATAATTTTACCAAAAATCCTTATACTATCTACCAAAAGTTCAATCTCTACGTATCCTTCATAAATTACTCTTTTTATAAAGTTTGTCAATAGGATTGGACTCTATCTAACCAGATTCTTCTTTTTTGACAAATTTAGAATTGTTTTTATCACTACGTCTGGATTCAAAGAAATACTCTCTATCCCCTCTTTTATCAAAAATTCTGCAAATTCCAACCATTCGCTTGGAGCTTGGCCGCAAATTCCACAATATTTTTTCTTTTCTCTGCAGAGCAAAATCGTCTTTTTTAACATTTCCTTCACGGCTTCATTTCTTTCGTCTCCAATGTGGGCAATCTTGCCATTATCCCTATCTATCCCCAAAATCAACTGAGCAAGATCATTGCTGCCAATAGACATGCCATCAAAAACCTCCAAGAACTCTTTTGCTAAAATTACATTTGAAGGAATTTCGCACATTACATAAATTTTCAAGGAAGTATCAGAAAGTCCAAACTTTCTTATAAGCTGCACTATTTTTTTTCCTTCTTCTACGGTGCGACAAAAAGGAACCATTACTGAAATGTTTTTCAGACCGAAAAGGTCTCTTGATCTTTTTATAGCCTGGCACTCCATTTCAAAAGCGGGCTGAAATTCCTCATCCAAATACCTGCAAGCTCCTCTAAACCCAAGCATCGGATTGGATTCATCGTCTTTTTCAAAAAATTCTCCACCCAAGAGGTTTCTGTACTCATTAGTTTTGAAATCCGAAAACCTAACGATTACTTCTCTGGGATAAAATGCTGCTCCTATTTGAGAAATCCCTTCTGCCAATTCTTTAACAAAATACTCTTTTTTGTCTTTGTGCTCTATTGTTATTTCCTCAATCTTATTGATGACCCTCTTTAAGCTGTTTTGCGTGCGGCTTTTGTCTTTTAATTTTTCAAAATGGTAAAGCGCCAGAGGATGCACTCTAATTTTCTCTGCAATGATAAATTCCTCTCGAGCAAGCCCCACTCCTTCAATTGGCAAAAAAGAACTCTTAAAGGCAATTTCGGGAGCTCCAATGTTTGCCATTATTTTTGTCTTTAATTTTGGAATTTTTTTTAGGTCGTAGCGCTTTACTTCAAAAGGAACTTTTCCTGCAAAAATCCTACCATTCTGACCCTGGGTACAGTCTGCCGTTACCATCTGGCCCGTCTTTAAAACTTGAGTCCCCTTTCCCGTTCCTACAATACAAGGAACTCCCAATTCCCTGCTCACGATTGCAGCATGACAGGTTTTTCCACCTTTATCCGTAACGATTGCTGAAGCCAAGGGAAATATGGAAACCCAGTCAGGATCCGTCATTTTTGTAACTAAAACTTCTCCTTGCTTAAACTCTGAAATCTTTGAGATTTCTGGAATCACATGCACCTTTCCTTGCCCTATTTTTGAGCCTACGGCAATTCCGGTTAAAATTGGCGGTCTCTTTGTTTTTACCTTATATTCTTCAAAGAATTTCAATTCCCCTGGCGTATGCACCGTTTCTGGCCTTGATTGTACGATAAAAAGTTTTCCTGTTTTTCCATCTTTTGCCCATTCAATGTCTTGAGGCCTCCCATAGTGTTCCTCAATCTCACAAGCCCACTTTGCTAATTTTAAGATTTCTTCGTCGTTTAAGGAAAATTTTGATTGCTGAGACTTCGGAACGCTTACTTCTTTTAATCCTCCTTCTTTTTTAAACACGTATTTTTTCGTCTTTTTCCCAAGATTTTTTAAGATTATGGATTTAAATCCGTATTTCAATGTGGGCTTAAAAACATAGAATTCATCTGGAGTGATTTTCCCTTTTACAATCAATTCTCCTACTCCAAAAATTGAGTTAATCAAAACCACATTCTTAAAACCTGTTTCAGTATCTAGGGTAAAAATTATACCCGAAGAAGCCAAGTCCGACCTTATCATCTTTTGGACCCCGATTGAAAGCGCAAATTCTAGATTGGAAAATCCTTGCTTATTTCTATAAGCAATAGCTCTATTAGTAAACGAAGATGCTAAGCATTTTTTAATTGCCTTCAAAAGTTCTTCTCCTCCTTTTACATTCAAAAATGTTTCAAACTGTCCTGCAAAAGAAGTGTCCGGAGAATCTTCTGCTACTCCGGAAGTACGCACTGCTACTTCTATATCCCGGCCTTCGGACAGTTCTTTATAAGAAAATAGGATTTGGCGCTTTAAGTCTTCTGGGAGCTCTGCTTTTAAAAAAAGGTCTCTGGCTGCTTTTCCAGCTTTCTGAATGCTTTTTATGCTTTTTGGATTATATTCTGAAAAAATTTTTTCTAGGGCTTTATTAATTTTGTTTTTTTCTGCAATATACCAATATGCTTTTGTAGTCAGGGCAAAACCATTGGGGACGCTTATTCCTTTTTTAAACAATGTCCCGATCATTTCTCCCAAAGAAGCATTTTTCCCTCCCACTAAGGGAATATCTTTTTTGGAAATTTCAGAAAATTTCAAAATATATTTTTGAGATTTGCTAGTCATAATGTTTTTATTATATCACCTTTTGTTAAAAACTTTTAATAATTTACCAGCATCTTCATTGCAAGAACTGTTCTTTTTGGATCTGAATAATTTGGAATTTTGTTTTTTTCAAGCAATTCTATCCCGGGATTTGTGAATTTCCCGCCTACAAACATACAAAGAATCGGCTTTTGAGGATATTTTGCTTTGGCTTTTATTATTACTTTTGCATCAGATATTGTATCTGTCATTATCTGGAATGTCTGGACTACAATTAATCCTCCGATCTCTTTTTGACTCAATAAAGTATCCAGTGCTACATCATAACGTTCAGGAAGGGCATCTCCTACAATGTCAAGAGGGTTTTTTCTTGAAAATGCAGGGTGCATTGCTTTTGAGCTTTCTAATCTTTTAAGAATCTCCGGTTTCAATTCAGGTAATTCTATTCCAAATTTTTCGCAAAAATCTGCAATAAGTACCCCGTAACCTCCCCCATTGGTGACAATTCCAACTCCACCTTTACACTTTGGCTGCCAGGCAAGAGCTTTTAAAGCGTCAAAAAGCTCTTCGGTGGTCTCGACCTCAATCATTCCTAATTGCTTAAAAACTGCAGAATAAACTTCCCAGGTCCCTGCCAGGGCCGCGGTATGGGTGCTGACTGCCTGAGCTCCGCTTTTGGTTTTGCCTGCTTTTAAGATTACGATTGGCTTTGAGATTTTTCTTGCCACCTGCATAAATCTTTTTCCATCTTTTATTGCTTCAAGATACACTCCTATGACTTTTGTTTTTTCATCCTTTTCCAACCACTCCAAGAAATCTGAGAGCTGGAGATCTGCTTCGTTCCCATAGGAAATTAAATTTGAAAATCCATAATTTTCAAGCAATGACCTATCCACAACTGAATCTATTAAAGCCCCTGACTGAGAGACAAAAGCAATCTCTCCGGCTTTTGGAGTAGCCGGAGCAAAAGAAGCATTCAATTTTATAAAAGGACGGATAACGCCCAAACAATTAGGCCCAATTAAAAGAATGTTTGCCTCCTTTGTAAGCCCTAAAACTTCTTCTTGTAATTTTTTGCCAGATTCTCCAGTTTCTGCAAAACCAGAAGAAATTATAATAATTCCTCCTACGCCTTTTTCGCAACATTCTTTTATTACCCTTGGAACAATCTCAGATGGCACTGCAATTATTGCCAAATCCACTGGTTTTGTGATTGAAGTTACGAAAGGATAGGTATTCTTCCCAAGGACTTTTTTATAATAAGGATTGACAAAAAAGATTTCTCTTGCCATTTCCCCTTCTAACAAGTTCTTGCAAAGTCCCAAGCCCACAGAACCAGGCCTATCAATTGCTCCAATTAGGGCTATTGTCCTGGGATTAAAAATCCGATTTAATTTTTTAATTTTTGAAATCATAAAAGAAAACGGGCATCTAAAATATACGAGCCTTTTTCATTAGCCATTATTGGATTCAAATCAATTTCCTTTAAATCCTTTTCTAAGAGAGAAAGTTTTGAAAATCTTGTGATAATTTCAGTGAGTTTTTCCAAATTTACCTTCTCCTGTCCCCTAAATCCTTTTAGAATCTCAAATCCTTTTATCTGAGTTATCATATTTTTGGCTTCCTTTTTATCAACAGGAGCTACTCTAAAAACCACGTCTTTTAGGACTTCAACAAAGATTCCACCTAAACCAAACATCAAAACTGGTCCAAAAATAGCATCTCTTTTCATTCCCAAGGCTATTTCTCTTCCAAAAACCATTTCTTGCACTAAAATTCCTTCAAGTTTTACTTTGGGGACTTTTTGTTTTACAACTTTTTGAATTTCATCCCATGCTTTCCCCAAATCAGCTTCGGTTTCTATTCCTAATTTCACTCCTCCAACATCGGTTTTATGCAAGATTTCGGAAGAAGAAATTTTTAAGGCCACCGGAAAACCCACACTTTTTGCAAAATCTAAGGCTTCTTTTTTTGAAATACAAAGTTTTGTTTTTACAAATGGAATTTTGTATTTCTCAAGCAACTTTTTTGACTCTAAAAAGCTTAGGCTCTCCATTGTATTATTATACCCTCTAGAGAAATTTCGACAACCCATTGCTGGGGTATAACCCAAACTAAAAACTGTGCAAAACCCCGTACCTATATGGTACGGGGTGGCAGTTTTTTATCTAAATGTTTTATCGAACGAATTTTTAAAAGCTGAGAAACTTTCAAAGTTTTTTCCCGATATACTCGGCAAATTCCGCTAATCTACAGGCGTAAGCCCATTCGTTGTCATACCAGGCAACAATTTTAATAAGATTCCCTAGAGCCATTGTCAAAGAAGAATCTACAATTGCCGAAAATGAATTTCCTTTATAATCTACAGAAACCAATTGAGCGTCCTCTACCCCCAAAATTCTTTTTAAGCTTTCTAATTGAGAGGCCTTTTTAAATGCATAATTTACTTCCTGAGATGTAGTTTCTTTTTGAACCTCGCACACAAAATCCAAAACTGAAACCGTAGGAGTGGGAACTCTAAATGCAAGCCCATCTAATTTCCCTTCTAATTCTGGAAAAATCTTTCCAATTGTTTTGGCGGCTCCTGTAGTGGTAGGGATAATAGATAGAGCGGCAGCCCTTGTTCTTCTTAGGTCTTTATGCGGCAAATCCAGAATTTTTTGGTCATTGGTATAGCTATGAACAGTGCTCATAAAACCCTTTTTTATCTTGAAATTCTCTTGGATTACTTTTACCACAGGTGCCAAGCAATTTGTGGTACACGAACCCATATCGCAAATTTCATCCTTTTTTGCATCAAAATCTTTTTCATTTGCCCCCAAGATAAAGCTTTTGATTTTGTCAGGGTCTTTTGAGGGAGCAGAAATTATTACTTGTTTTGCCCCGGCTTTTAAGTGTTTTTTTGCACCCTCATAATCTGTAAAAAATCCGGTGCATTCTAATACAATATCAACTTTTAATTTCTTCCATGGCAACCTTTCGGGATTGTCTTCTGCAAATACTTTAATTTTATGCTCTTTTGAGTGACCTTCGATTAAAAGCGAATCCTGGACGGATCTTATTGTTCTTGCATAAATTCCATAAAGAGAGTCATATTTTAAAAGATGGGCCAAGGTCTCCGGGTCTGTTAAGTCATTAATTGCCACTACCTCCAATCTGGGATGTTTTTCTAAAATTCTTTTGAGAGTAGGCCTTCCTATCCTTCCAAAGCCATTGATTGCAATTTTTATTGGCATAAAAAATAAATTTAATTTTTTATTCCCAAAAGCAAAGAAATTTTTTCTCTGTCAAAACCAACAATGATTTTATCACCAATTTCTACTACTGGAACCCCCATCTGACCAGACTTCCTTACCATCTCTTCGAGGCCGGATCTGTTTTCTGAAACATCAATGTCTTCAAACTCAACATTATATTTTTTTAAAAACTCTTTTAGGGTAACGCAATAGGGACAAAATTGCGTAGAAAAAACGCGAATTCTTGCCATTTTTTTATTCACAAGAACCTCCGCTTGAGGCATTGCCGCTTGAAGCTCCAATTCCAGCAGAAGAAACATCGCTGGAAAGTTTTTGAGAACATTCTGCCGGAGGATTCTTAAACCCCTGACAAATACTTTCCTTGAAAGCTTCGGGAGAACGCTGAGTCGGATTAATAAGGACATCATTTAAGACCAGGGTAGGAGAACCCTGTACTCCGTATTTTTTGGCCAATTCTGAATTAACCAAAAATTTTGGATAAGTTCCATTTAACCATAAGCTTTTATCTTGATAATTTTCCGTAATTTTGAACTGATTATCAGTGGTGCTTTCACAGCTCTTAAGTTTCCCTTGATCTATGCCCGATGCTGTAAGGCATTTTGAAAAATCCCCTTCTTTTACAAAACAATTCAAGTAAGAAACAAATTTTGAGGTTTGTTCTTTTTCAATACAATATTGTCTTAAATTCTCATCGATTTCTTTTTTGTCATGCATAGCATAATCTACAAAATAAATTCCGAAATTCGCCTTTGATTTTAAAAGTTCCCAAACAGGCAAAAGCGCCTTTTCTGCTTGAAGCCCGTAAGGGCAATAACTCATTACAAAGAGTCTTACATCGGCCACATCTTCTTTTTGGACTTCTTGCTGAGGCTGGGAATTTTCTTGAGGCTGGGCCGCAGGCTGTACATTAAGGTCAATCGCCTGAGCAAACAAAAGCTTTCCATCTTTGCTTACATATGAATCGTATTCTTGTCCACTGACTGTGATTTTAAATTTATAGACTCCGTTTTCGTCTACTACGCTTAACAATGAAGCAGTCAATCCTTGCTGAAGTAGGTTTTTGTTAATATACTCTATTGCTTTCTTGGAGGCCTCTTCGGCAGAAAGAAATTGTCCATTCCCAATTTCAGCAGAAAGAAGTTTCCCCTTGTTAATTTTCGAAAGAGAAGATTGCTTCTTAATAAAATAAACAGACCCTGCAACAATTACCAATCCAACAAAAAACAAAGGTGCTGCTTTTTTAATCAGGTCTTTGTTAAACTTTGTTCTCAAATTAAACTTTGCTATCAAACTTTTTAAATCTATTTTCATAATTTTGAGTTAAACGAGAAATTATGGAATCAAGGTTCTGCCGATCCGCCAGTTGGCGGAGAGGCAGGTTCTTATTTTCATAAAATTTTTATTTTAAATTTATAATCTAATTCACTATAAATGAATTTTTATTTTTTGTAAACCCTGTAGTGAAAATTTGGCTAATGTTTTGCTCTGCAAAACATTCTAAAAAGCCGAAGGCGGCCAAATTTCTACTACAGGGTAACCCCCAAGATTTTAGACATTAGCTCCAATTGATTCACCCTTCCTAATTTGCCTTTCCGGCATTCTTTTTCTGAAAATTTTTTTGCTCCATCTTTTCCTGCACCATAAATTAAAACCGGACAGGGTTTTGCGCAATGTCTCTTCAATAGAGAACAAGTTGAATGGTCACAAGTCACCACAATCAAGGCATCCTTAAGATTGATTATCTCTTTTAAGTTTTTGTCGATTCTTTCAATAAATTCTTTTTTTTCAAGAAACTTTCCATCCTCTGCCAGAGAATCTGTGGCTTTAATATGTAGAAATACAAAATCGTATTTTTTAAGTGCTTTTTTCGCTGCTAAAAATTTTGCCTTCAAATTAGTATTTGGAAGCCCTGTCGCTCCTTGTACTTTAAGTAAGGTCATTCCGAGAATCTTTGCCACCTGTTTGTAAAGCAGCTTTCCGGAAATGCAAGCCGCCTTTAATCCGTATTTTTCTTTAAAAGAAGGTGCCTTTATTATACCCGATGCTCCCCTTACTAAAATATAATTTGCAGGAAGAAGACCTTGGTTCTTTCTTTTAATATTTTTAGGATGTATTTTTAGAATCTCGTATGATCTTTCTAGAAATTTATTTAAAACCTGCGCTGTGAAGATTGCCTCTTTGGTTTTTTCTAAAGGCCTTATTTTGGCAGGACGATTTTCCATTTTTCCATAGAATTGGTCTCCATCTGAAATATTTACACTCAGCCCCTTCCCTCTCATTACAATTCCTACTCTATATTCCCCTGCATTTTTCATAAAGAATTTAACACCATCTATTTTCATTCCATCTAATGTCTTAATAAAATCTTCAGTGTCTGCAATTCTTCCTGCTCTTCTATCAATCATATTTAAATTCTCGTCTACTGTGGAAAAATTTCCCCTCAGAGCAACATCGCCTTCTTTTACTCCCATGTCGGCACCAAGGGCAGTAAAGATTCCTCGTTTTACCTTATAATATTTGGGGTCATATCCAAACAGACAAAAATGCCCTTCTTCTGATGTTGGAAGATCTCCTTGATATTTGGGGATAGCCAAACCGCATATTCCTCTTTGTACCAAAAAATCTAAATTAGGAGTATGGGCTGCTTCTAATGGGGTTTTACCCCCCAGTTTTGGAATTGGCTCATCTCCAAGACCATCAAGTACAATAAATAAAATTTTTTTCATTAAAATAGCCTTAACGAGAAAAGCAGTTTTGATAATCACTCGCTTCGCTCCTTGTAATGCTTCGCATTAAAGGAAGCATCCGCAGACGAAATTGCTTGGTTGCGACGCTCTGCGGAGAAAATTTCGCCGAGGACATGAGCTCGTTTGCTCGCTGGAAGCAAACGAGCGTCTACCAAAATACTGCTTTCCGAGTAATAATATCTAAATTAATTCTTCTTCAATTTTTAATAATCTATTGTATTTTGCTATCCTTTCGCCTCTGTCTGGACCACCAAATTTGCATTGTCCGCAACCTGCACCTACTACCAAATCTGCAATCATATCATCATTTGTCTCTCCTCCTCTATGGGAAATAATAGTAGGAAATCCTACCAAGTTAGCAAGCTTTATGGCATTCAAGGTTTCAGAAACTGTTCCTATTTGGTTTAATTTAATCAAGACGCTATTGCAAGCATTCAAATCAATTGCCCTTTGAATCCTTTTTACATTTGTAGCCAGCAAATCATCACCTACAATTTGAACTCGATTTCCTATTTTGCGAGTAAGAAAAGCCCATTCGTCCCAATCCTCTTCGTAATAGATATCTTCCATCAACAAAATGGGATATTTTTTAGACCATTCGATTAATCTTTCAGACCATTCTCTTGGAGAAAGTGATTTTCCTTTTTCGCTTTTTAGCACATACTTTCCTTTTTCAAAAAATTCAGAAGCTGCGCCGTCTATCCCCAAAACGATTTCATCTGGCAAAGAATATCCTGCTTTTTCAGTCGCCTCAATTAATAATTGTAAGGCTTCTTCATTAGATTTAATCTCTTTTGGACAAAAAGCTCCTTCAAAACCTATTCCTACCGAATAGCCCTTTTTATAAAGTAATTTTTCTAAAGTATGAAAGATTTCTACGCCCACCCTTAAGCTTTCTCCAAACTTTGCAAACTTTTCTTTCCTCGGAATTATAAAATATTCTTGTATATCAGTAGCCCAAGCACCGTGCTTCCCTCCTTCCAAGAGCAAAAACAAAGGTTGCGGGAGTTTAAAATTTGAATTTCCGCTCAATTTTCCAAAATATTTATAAAGAGGAATTTTTTGAGACAAAGCGGCAGCCCGGCACACGGCCATGGAAACACTTATAATTGCATTTCCTCCTAAATTTCCTTTGTTTTCTGTTCCATCCAAATCAATCATAATCTGATCAATTTTTCTTTGCTCATAAGCATTCTGCCCGATCAGGACCTTGGAAATTGGGCCATTTACATTTGCCACGGCTTTTAGGACTCCTTTTCCGGAATATCTGGATTTATCTCCATCGCGCAATTCTACTGCTTCGCTTGACCCGGTAGACGCTCCAGAGGGAACTTGGGCTAGTCCTACTACACCATCTCCCAATACAACTTCTGCCTCTATTGTCGGATCGCCCTTTGAATCTAAAATTTCCCTTGCTTTAATTTGCTTAATTTTTGAATTCTTTGACATATTATTTTTATAAACTTTTAATATATGAGTATGCCGAAAGCGCAGCCTTGGCTCCCTCTCCTGCTGCAATAATTATTTGCTTTGAAGGGATATTAGTTATGTCTCCGGCTGCAAAAATACCTTCAGTTTTAGTTTGATGAGTAATAGGATCAATTTTTATTTCTCCTTTTTCATTAAAATCAACCAAGCCTTTTAAAAAAATAGTGGCCGAAACCATTCCTATTTGTATAAAAATTCCCTGGACTGATAAACTTTCCAATCTTCCTGTCTCTAAATCTTTATACGTCATTGATTCTACAAATTTTTTTCCTTTAATTTCTTCTATTCCAGAGTTAAGCAAAATCTGAACCTTTTTTATTTTTTTAACTTTCTGGATAATAATTTCATCGGCTTTAAAGTCTTTTTTGTTATCCAAAATGTATATCTTTGAGCAATATTTTGACAATTCTATAACTGCTTCAAGTGCGGAATTCCCGCCCCCAATCACTGCCACATCCTTACCATTAAAAAGAGGAGCGTCGCAAGTAGTACAGTAAGAAACCCCTTTTCCTATAAATTCTTTTTCGCCTGGCGCATTTAAACTTTTTGGCGGAATGCCAGAAGCTACAATCACGGCTCTGCTATAATATTTGTTTTTTTCAAAAGTAATTATCTCAAAACTTCCGTCTTCTTTTTTAAAAATATTTTCTACTTTTTCTCCTTCTTTTATATCAATCTCAAATTTTTTCAAATGATTTTTAAATTTTTTCATCAGCTCCTGACCAGAAATTCCCTCAAATCCAGGATAATTTTCAACAAAAAAAGCCTGTCCTACTTGGCCTATAAAATCCTTACAAACTAAAAGCGCGTTCAATTTTTTTCTCGCAGCATAAATCCCGGCTGTAATTCCTGCCGGTCCTCCACCAACTATAACAATATCGTACATGGATTTATAAAAAGATTGAGTAAACTTATTTTTAATATAAGACCTCTGGGATTGCCTCAATTACATCCGTGGCCAAAAGGCTGTCTTTTAATTTGCCGGCTGCGAGTTCTCCTGCCTTACATGTAAGATATACTCCCACCTGAGCGGCCAAAAAAGGTTCTATTCCTCTTGCCAAAAGCGCTCCACAAACTCCTGCCAGAACATCTCCTGTCCCGCCTGCCGACATATATGGGGTTCCTGCCTTATTTAAGGCAATTTCCTTTCCATCTGAAATAATATCTGGTTTTTCTTTAAGTAAAATTGTGGTCTGTAATCTTTTTGCTTCTTCTAATACTGCTTTTTGTTTTTCGGGATGAGATAATTTATAAATTTCTCTTTTTGTTAAGACAAAAAACTCAAAAGTTTGGGGCGTAATCAAAAATCGTTTACCCCTGATTACTTCAGGGTCATCTCCTACGGCCATAATTGCAGAAGCATCAATTACTGCTGGAATATCAATCTTGGAAAGATATTCCAAAAGTACCTTTTTTGTTTCTTCTGACCTTCCTGCGCCCCCTCCTATAACCACTGCCACGTTCCCTTTTGCCAAAACCTTGGCAGATTCGGTCATGGAAAGCAGGGTCGGTAAATGCTTTTCTCCAAGATTGTTTCCGTCTAAGGGATAAGCTGCCAGATTAGGAGAAAAAGAGGCAATAATATCTGCTGCTCTTTTAGGTGCTAAAATCTGAGTCACATTGCATCCTGTCCTTAGAGCGGCAAGAGCAGAAAGCGCCGGAGATCCGGAATAAAACTCCCCTCCTCCTATCACAAGCAGTAATCCGGATTCGTATTTTTTATAATATTTCCCCTCTTCTTTCTTTTTAAAAATATCTTTTAATATTTTTTTGGTTATTTGAATCATATGAGCAAAGGATGCAATTTTGGGAACCATCCGCAGACAAGTTGGCTTGGTCCCCGCCTATTCTTATAGGCGGGGCAACTTGTCGAGGACTGAGCGAATCCGTCGCTGGAACGAATGAGCGTGTGCCCAAAATTGCTTCCTGACTAAACTATGTTATTTCTTTTAAATATCTTCTTAACTCCTCTCCGAATTGAGGATGTTTTAAAGAAAGCCAAATATTAGATTTCAGCCAATCTAATTTATTTCCGCATTCTAACCATTTTCCCTCAAGCTCACATCCATAGATTACTTTCCCATCTCTTAAATAGGTATCCAGTGCTTCTGCTAAAGTAATTTCATCTTTTTTATTTGGTTTTTGCAGTTTTAAATAATCAAAAAATTCAGGAGTCAGGATATATTTTCCCACAATTGCCAGATCAGATTGAATTTGATTTGGTGCCGGTTTTTCAACAATTTTTTTAATTTTATAAAGCTTGTGGGCGATTTTTTCAACTTCTACCATGCTATAAGCAGATACTTTTTCTTTTGGAACTCGAGAAAGAGCGACAATCGGCCTCTGACAGGTTTTAAAAACATTCAATAATTGTAAAACTGCGGGCACTTTGGAATCAATAATATCGTCACAGAATAAAACTGCAAATGGCTCTTTGCCTATTTTTTCTTTTGCCTGAAGTATGGCGTGGCCATTGTCTAAGGGTTTTTTCTGAAAAATACTTGCAATGGAAATGCCTTTTTGAAGGTCCTGCAAATTTTGAAGTTCCACTAAGGCCTTGTCATCTTTTTTTGCCCTTAAGATCTTTTCTAAAATGGGAGCTTTTTTAAAATAAGAGAGCAATTCTTTTTTTTCTGGGCTTAAAATAAAAATAATCTGATTTATATCAGACGATTTTAATTCTTGAATAAGATATTGGATAAGGGGCCTGTCCACCAAGGGCCAAAGTTCTTTTGAAACTATCTTTGATAAGGGTAAAAATCTTGTACCAAGACCCGCACCTAAAATAATCGCTTTTTTAACTTCTGGCATAGGTTTATTCTAGTTTATTTCTTAAAAAAGCTGGTGTTTCCCAAAACTCTTCTTTTTTCTTTATTTCTTGCTCTAAGTCCTCAACTGCCTTTTGAATCTGAAGCGCATTCTTTCTGACTTTATCTTTTATCTTCATTGGTTTTTGAAGAATAACTTCTGGTTTTTTCTCAGTTTTGGGAATGCTCGTTTGTTCTTTTTTTATTTTTGGAACCTCAAGCTTTTGTTTTGATTTTGCCGACTTTTTTGGCTTTACTGACCTTATTTGTTCTGCCTTTTTTTCTGGTTCTTTGGGTGATTGTTTTTTAATAATTTTCTTTTGAGGCAAGGACGACGGAAAAAAATCTTTCATCTCGCATCCTACTGCTAATAAGCTAATTTCTATTTTTTTGGCATCTTGTTCTCTAGAAACTCCGAAAATAATTTTTGACTCTTTTTTAACAGCATTGGAAATTCCTTCGGAAATCTCGGAGACTTCTGAAATGGAAAGGTCTGAAGATCCAGCAATATTGAATAATACTCTTTTTGCCTTTGAGACATCATAAGGATAAAGAGGGTTGGAAAGTATCTTTTGAAGGGCTTTTTTGGCTTTATCTTCGCCCGAGGCTTCTGTTCTATTTAGATAGGATAACATTCCCCTGCCCCTTAGTATTGTCCTTAAATCCGCAAAATCTATATTGATAATTCCTGGATTATAAATAGTGTTAATTAACCCTTCCAAACTAAATGCCAAAGTTCTATTTATTACAGAGAGAGCGTCTTTTAAGGGGAGTTTTTTATCAACCACTTTAAAAATTCTTTCATTCGGCACAATGCTGATTGCATTTATAAAGGGTTTTAACTTTTCCAGCCCTTCTTTTGCAGTTTCTAATTTTTTTCCTCCTTCAAAGTCAAAAGGAAGCGTAAAAATGCCGTAAGTCAAATTTCCAAGCTTATTTGAAATCTTGGCAAACACAGGAGCTGCTCCAGAGCCAGTTCCTCCTCCCAGACACGCTACCAAGATACAAATATCGCTATCTTTAAGAAGTTTTTCAATTCTTTCTGCTTCTTTTTCAGCTGCCAATTGCCCCAATTCCACATCCATACCGGTCCCAAAGCCACCGGTAACATTCTGGCCAAAATGGAAAGTTTCAACTTTTCTTTTTAATTTTGAAAGTGCGGATTTATCAGTA
>Ga0315289_10001296_pt1 | contig 38977 bp, 35 predicted proteins | sample YL17G11_40_MG_FD_203452 | JGI IMG/M metagenome (GOLD analysis project Ga0315289, IMG submission 203452) | Sediment microbial communities from Yellowstone Lake, YNP, Wyoming, USA - YL17G11_40 | ecosystem: Environmental > Aquatic > Freshwater > Lake > Sediment | place: USA: Wyoming | collected... | reverse complement strand
GGAAAGAGAGAGATGGGGCCGAACGACGGAGGCGCGAGAGAGCGGAAGGGGGAAAGGCAGAGGAAGGGGGAAAGAGAGAGATGGACTCGGAACGACGGAGGCAAGAGAGAGAGAGAGAGAGAGAGAGAGAGAGAGAGAGAGAGAGACAAAGAGGGGATGAGAAACGCGATAAGAGAGAGAGAGACAAGAACCCCAAATTAATTTAAATTTCGATCAGAGTCTTGATTCATTTTGTGTTTTCGATCGATGGGGGTGGGGGGGAGAGAATGGTGAAGAGATGATGAGAGGGAAACGTCGGTGATGAAAAGAAACGAGATGAAGAAAACGTCGAGGTCGAGGTCGAACAAAGAGGGAAAAAATGCAAAAAAGACAGCTTCGATCTGCTGTTATTCACTAAATCAATCTCTGGAGCTCCCCCTCCCAAAAAATGCCCCACGGCGCTGCCGTCCCGCCGCTCGTCGTCTCGGGCCATGCCGCGGAGAGGCTCGCCCGCGCCGCGGCGGCGTCCAGAAGCTCAGGCTCCCCCGGATCCGCCGTCGAATTCGCCCCTCCGCCGCCGACTCTCCTTTGTGTAGCCATCCTTACGGCGCCCACCACGGCCCCTCGGGGGGCCTCCTGGGGCCGCGCCAGGGACATCCACGCAGAGGTGGCCCTGACGCAGGCTGCGCTCGCCTCGTTGGGTCTGTTTGCCGGTGCGCCGCTCGAGATCCAGCACGCGGCGAGGACGGACGCCCCGCCAAGGGTCGCGATGGCCGTCGTTGTCGATGCCGACGAGGGCGACGGCGGCGGCGCTTCGACCTCCTCCTCCTCTCCTCTTCACTCTTCTTCGCCCCCGTTCCGGGACGACACCGCCTACCTCTCCCCGATGCTCGCCTACAATCTGGGCTTCCAGTTCCAACTGGCGCCGTTTCTCGGAGGAGCGGAAGGAGGGGAAGAGAACGGAGGAGGAGGCGAGTTCGTCGTCGTGCGCCGCGCTGGCGGCGCCAGGGGCAGCTCAGCTGGCGGCGAGTCGCCCGGCGCCGCCGCGCTGGCCGGCGTCCCCGTCGCCCCCAGGGTCTCCGTCTCCCTCCTGAGGAGGCCGACCGCAGACACCATCGAGGGCGCGGACGGGCCGCTCGAGAACACCAACGGCGGCGGCGGCGGCGAAGACGGCAGCTCCTCCTTCGGCCTCGCCGCCGCCGTCGCCTCGTACTTCCGCTCGAGTCCCAGGGTCGTCTGCCACCGCGACCTGTTCGCGGTTCGCGACCCTGACTCCAGGGGCGACGCGGCGCTCTCGGAGGCGCTTTCGAGCGGAGGAGGAGGAGGAGGAGAAGAGGGCGGTTCCTGCTGCCCGCCGGTCGCGCCCCTGCTCTTTTTCAGGGTCGAGATCGAGGACGACTGCGGCGGCGGCGGCGGCGACGGCGACGGCGGGAGCGAAGCCTCGCCTTCTCCTCCCTCTCCTTCCCCGTCTCCTCCCTCTACCTCCCCCTCTCGGAGAGGGGGCTCGGCGATGCTCGTCGACCCTTCCAGGACGAGGCTCCGCGTCTCTGGAGCCTGCGCCGGGACGGTCCCCGTCGGCGTGGGGTGCTTCGTCGCAGCGGCCGCCGGCGAGCGAGGCGAGGAGAGGGGAAAGGGCGAAAGCGACGAGCGGGCCGCCGCTCCGCCCCCTCCCCCTCCCCCTCCCTACCCCCCGGCTTTCCTCCCGCTCGGGGACCACGCCCTCGCCGGCTGGTCCCGGGGCCTGTCCGCGGGCCTCCCCGGCCTGGGGCCCCTGCTCCCGGGGCCCTGGCGGCGGCTGGCGAGGGCGCTGGCCCCGGCGCTCCACCACGGGCCCTCGCGCGTCGGCGTCCGCGCCGCGGTGCTGCTCGTCGGCGCCCCCGGGTCCGGCCGGGCCTCGGCCGCCGCGGCCGCGGCCGCGGCCCTGGGCCTCAAGGTCGTCAGGCACCAGGGCCAGGCGCTGGCGTCCGCGGGGAGGGGGGGCGGGGGAGGCGGGGTCGCGGGAGCGGCGGCGCTCGGCGGGGGCGCCGCGGCGGCCCTCGGCGCCGCGTTCGACTCGGCGCACCCCTACTCGCCCGCGGTGCTGCTCCTGACCGACCTCGACGACTTCGCCGCCGACGCCCTCTCCGCGTCCCCCTCGTCCTCCTCGCCGTCCTCTTCGGACGGCCCGGGGGCCGCCCGCCTCGCCGCGGCGCTGGACGCCGGCATCGCCTCCGGGGTCCGCGTCCCCTCGGCCGTCGCCGAGGGGACGGGGACGCCGCACCTCTTCACGACGCACGGCGCGGGCCTCTCGGCCGCCGACGGCCGCGGCGTCGTCTTCCTCGTGGCGACCGCGAGGTCGGCCGGCGCCGTGCCGCCGGCGCTGCGGCGGTGCTTCACGCACGAGATCCACTGCGCCGGGCCGAGCGCCTCGGAGCGCCGGGTGCTGCTCGAGAGCGCGCTCGGCGGCGGGGCGCCGCGGGGCGCGCTCCTCCGGCCCGCCTCTGCCGCCGCCGCTCCCCCCCCGTCGGAGGCGCCGCCGGCGCCTCCGTTCCTGAAGAGGGGCGACCTGGCCTGGGCGGCGACGCAGACGGCGGGCCTGTCGCCGGCGGACCTCGCGGCGCTCGCCGCCGGGGCGGCCTCCATGGCCGCCTTGCGCGCCGTCGCAGAGAGGGAGAGGGAGGAGAAGAGGGCTAGAAGCGCGCTGCGAGGGGGGGGAAAGGGCGTCGACGGGGGGGAGAGCCGCGACGCGTGGAGGCGCCGGCGGGCGCTCCTGCTGCCTCCTCCTCCTTCTCCTCCCGCTCCCACTCCTCCTCCTCCTCCGTCGCAGCACCCCATCCGAATCACCCGCGAGGACCTCGCCGCGGCGCTCTCCTCGTGCCGCTCTCGCATCGCTGCCCTCGCCGGCGGGAGCAGCGGCGGCGGCGGCAACAACAATGGCGGCGCGTCGTCGATCCCGCGCGTCACCTGGAGCGACGTCGGCGGCCTCGCGCACGCTCGCGCGCTGATCCTCGACACCGTCGACCTCCCCCTGCGCCACCCCGCGCTCTTCGCCGCCGGGGGACGCCACCGCTCCGGGCTGCTGCTATACGGTCCCCCGGGGACGGGAAAGACGCTGCTGGCCAAGGCGGTCGCCACGGAGTGCGCGCTGAGCTTCCTGTCCGTCAAGGGCCCTGAGCTCGTCGACCCCTACGTCGGCGAGTCGGAGCGCAAGGTGCGCGCCGTGTTCGAGCGGGCCCGGGCCGCTGCTCCCTCGGTGCTGTTCTTTGACGAGCTGGACGCGCTTGCCCCCGCTCGAGGGAGGGCGGGAGACGCCGGAGGGGTGATGGACAGGGTCGTCGCGGCGCTGCTCGCGGAGATAGACGCCGCCCAGCACGGGAGCGGCGCGGGACCGGGCGGCAACGGCGGCAGCGAGCCCCCTCCCTCCCCCGTCTTCGTCATCGGCGCCACCAACCGCCCCGACCTCCTCGACCCCGCGCTGCTGCGCCCCGGCCGCCTCGACAAGCTCGTCTTCGTCGGCGTCGCGCGGGACCCGCGCGACAAGCGGCGCGTGCTCGAGGCGCTGACGCGGAAGATGGCGCTGGCCGCGGAGGTCGACCTGGGGCACATCGCGCGGAGGTGCGATCCGAGCCTGACGGGCGCTGACCTGTACGCGCTCGCCGCGGACGCGTGGTCGTCGGCGCTCAAAAGGGCAGCGAGGTGGGGCGGGGGGCCGAAAGGGGCAGAGGTGGAGGAAGAGGAGGCCGAGAAGCGTGCGGTTGCTGCTGCTGCTGCTGCTCTGGAGGGGGGAGGAGGAGGCGGGGGCGAGACCTCCGAGGACGACGACGGGAGGGACACGAGCAGCAGCGACGAAGAGGAGGAGGAGGAGGAGGACGAAGACGACAGAGAGGAGCCAGTGGCGGGAGAAGAAGCGGAAGAAGAAGCTCCCTCTGCCGGCGTCGTCGTCGTCACCGCGGCGGACTTTGAAGCCGCGCTCGCCGCGTCGGTCCCTTCGCTTTCCGAGGCGGAGCTCGCCCGTTACGACGCGATCCGCCTGAAGTACGAGGGAGGAGACTTTAACTCCGCTCCTGTCGCCAAAGGAGACGGCGGTGCTCCGCTGCAAGCTGTGGCGGTGAAGTGGAACGCCAACGGGGCCGGGAGGGGGCTCGCAGCGGCGCTCGAGCAGCCGTCCTTGGCAAACGGTGACGACTAGGAAATATCTTTGTGTCTCGTTTTTCAGCTTCGATGACATCGTCAGTGTATTTTTTGAGAGTGCGTGGCGCGATGCTTTAGTGCGAGGTGCGATGCTTAAGTGCGAGGTGCGCGCTCGAACTTTTTGTAAAGAAAGGAAAACGAAACGGGAAAAAAAGAAGGTCGTCGAGGTTTCTGATTTCTTCGACACTCAAAACACAACTCTCTTTCTCGCTCTTTTCTTTTGCTTTCACTCGCTTTGTCCTCCGCAGATTCCACTGTAGGCACGCGCGTCCACATCGAGATCACATATACACATTGCTCGTCGCGTGACGCAAAGAAGAAAAAGGCAGAAGAAAGTAAATCAGCGCGCGCCCTCTTCCAATCGCTTTTTTCCTTTCTCAGATCATCACCCCCCCACCAGCGCATCCATCAATCTCTCTCTCGCGCGCCCGATCCAAAACGTTCATCCAAATGGGCGACAACCGCACCGTCTACGAACGCCCAGAGGGCCAGACCACGCAGTGGGAGGACATCCAGCGCAAGATGGGAAACATGGCCCCCGCCGACAAGGTATGGAAGCCTGCCGCCTGGTCCGCAGAGCGGGAGCTCCCCAGAGGGCTCGCCGCGCTCGTTGGCAACGGCGGCGACGGCGCCGACGCCGTCGGCGACCTCGAAGGCGAGTTCGACGACGACCGGTTTCTGGAAGAGTACCGGCTGAAGCGGCTGGCGGAGCTCCGAGAGAAGGAAGAGAAAGCCGGATCCTTGGGCAAGCGAGGGGTCATCGCGACAATCTCGAAGGAGGAGTACGTGTCCAAGGTGACGAGGGCCTCTGCCGGCGTCGACCCCGACGACACCGCCGGTTTCGTCCCGGCGACAAACAGCGGCGACGAAGAGGACGACGAAGATAATCCGTCTCTCGCCGGCGGCCCCAAGCCCACGGGGCCTGCTCGGTGGATCGTCTGTCACATGTTCCGCGAGGGCGTGACCAGCTGCGACGACGTCGACGACGCCCTGAGGCAGCTCGCCGACTCGCCCGCCGCCGCCGCCACCGGCACCGCCGCGCCCGTCGCTTCTTCTTCCTCTTCTTCTTCGTCGTCGGCCAAGCCGTTCCCTCGCGTCTCCTTTGTGCGCATCAGGGCCGACGACGTCGCCCCCGGCTACCCGGCCTCGGCCCTGCCGACGCTGCTGGTGTACTTCGGGGGGCAGTGCGTCGCGAGCCTCAAGGGCAGGGAGGCCTGCACCGGCAGCGGCGGCAAAAGCTCTTCCGCCGACGCCGACAAGGAGAAGAAGAGGTCATCTTACTCCAAGACGCCGAGGGACGTCGGGCGGCTGTCAACCTCGGCCGTCGTGGCAGCGCTCGAGGCGGCGGCGCCGGGGATCCTGATGGGAGGGGGGAAGGGCAAGAAGAAGAGCTGTCACGAGAGTGATATGGGTTGGAGCGTAACCGTTTAAAATTAAAAAAATAACCACATGTTTAATCGAAAAAGTGCGTCACTTTTTCCTATCACCCCCCCCCCCCCCCCCCACACACCCACCCACCCACACACGCACACCACTTGGCTTCCAAAAAAAAAAAGACGAAGCTGATTCCGAGGTTTGATCTCGGGACCCCTGGTTTACAAGACCAGTGCTCTACCACTGAGCTAAACCAGCGGATTTGTTTTTTCCTTTTGAGCGGTGAAGTGAGCTGTAAACGAGGTGAGAATGCGGAGAAAGAGAGAAAGAGAGAAAGAGACGAAAGTCGTCCGAAGAAGGGAGAATTCTTTCTCTCCCCTCTTTCAAAGCTTTCATCTCTTCTTCTTCTCTCTCTTTTTCCCCTTTTTTCTTTTCAAAAAAGAAGGTGAATTTTTCCATTTTTTAGGGCTCTAACAGCATCTGGTCGAGAGACTGGAGAGAAAGAGAGGAAGAGTTTTTATTTCCCTATATTTTTTTGCTAAAAAAACGCTTTTTCATTTTGCACTCGATAAGAAAAAAAACTAAAACCGAAAAAAAAAATGACCAAGAGCACAAGCAAGGTGCGCGCCGCGGGGACTCTCTCTAGAGTCACCGTCGCCGTTCTCCCGTCTCAAAACCCTTTCATGGATGCCTTCTCCAACAAACAGCCGTCATTAGGGACAATCCAAGCAGCCAATCCTCTCTTTTCTTTTTAACTCTCTCTTTTTCTCTTTCTTTCTCTCTCCAAAACATGTTCCCGAGGCATTTCGTTGTTTCTTTGTGGCGGATTTTCGTTTCTTTTCGTGAGGGACTCGTCGATTTCTCTTTCTCTTTCTCTCTCTCTCTCTCTCTCTGTAATTGGGACTTGGTTAGTTTGGGGCCAAAGTTTTCTCTCGCGGGTCTCGGTGCAAAAAAAGGGGACACTACTCTCAAGTTTATTCTCGCTTCCGTTTTAAGGGTCTCGATCATTTTCTCCTGCTAGTTTCGTTTCCCCCCTTCCCTTGGTTCGTTTTCCCCGAATTCTTCCTTGGTTGGTTGGTTCCGTCCAGTCATTCTCCCTTTTCCCGAGCTAAGTTTCCCCGTCTCGATAAATGAAAAAAAGCCTTCCGTTATCTCCCAGAATCCAAAAGATCCAAAGTCTAGTCGTCGAAAGTCATCTTCTTGCCCGAGCCCGCGCCGGCGTCGATCTGCATCCGCGGCTTGGACGCGAAGCCGCCGCGGTCGCCGCGGCCTCCGCCGAAAGAGCCGCCGCGGCCCCCGCGGTCGCCGCGGCCTCCTCCGCGGCCGGAGAAGCCGCCACCGCCGCCGCGGCCGCCGAAGCCTCCTATTTTGTTTTGTTTTGAAAGAGGTGGAGAGGGGGGGTGGAACAGGTGAGTTTTTTCGGTTTCTCGGCATGTGTTTTTTCGTCTCGCTCTTCTCTCTCTGCTCTCCCCCAAGCCTTCCTTCCCCTCTTCTCACCTCCGCGGCCGCCGCCTCCACCGAACCCGCGGCCTCCGCCGCGGCCACCAAAGCCTCCACCGCGGGGGGCACCGAAGCCGCCGCCGCCGCCACGGCCGCCGCCGCCGCCGCCGCCAACGTTGGCGTCGACCTTGAGCCACCCGCCGGCGACCTCGGCGCCGTCGAGCTCGATCGCTGCGGCCTTGCCCTCCGGCGACGCGAACTCGATGAAGCCGATGCCCTTGAGCTCGCCCGACTCGCGGTCCGAGGGAAGGCGCACCGCGACGACCTCGCCCTTCTCGGCGAAGGCCTCGGTGAGGGCCTGGCGGACGGCGTCCTCGCCGGCGTACTTGTCAAAGCCCTTGACGAAAATGGTCACGCCGTCCGAGGGGCGGCCCTCGCCGCCGGCGGCGGCGCCGCCCTCCCCGCCAAACTGGCGGCGCTCCTGGCCGCCCTCGCGCGGCGCGCGCTCGGTGGCCGAGTCGATGAACAGCTCGCGGCCGAGCAGGTCGGCGCCCGAGAGCTTCACGGCCTCGGCGGCGGGGCCGGGGCCGTCGAACTGCACGTGCGCGAAGCCGCGCGAGCGGCCGCCCTCGTCGGTCGCGATGCGGACCGAGACGATCTCGCCGCCGCACTCACCGAAGAACTCGCGGAGCGCGTGCTCGTCGGCGGCCCAGGGGAGGTTCTTGATGAAGACGGTCGAGGAGCCGGACTGCTGCTGCTGAGGCGCGGCGGGCGCGGCCTCGCCGTTGTCCTTCTTGACCTTTTTGGCCGGGGGCTCCTCGGCGGCCTTGGCCTCCTCCTCGTCGTCGGACGAGGACGAGTCGTCGTCCGAGGAGCTGTCGCTTTTCTTGGCGGCCTCCTCCTCGTCGTCAGAGGAGGAAGAGTCGTCGTCGGAGGAGGACGAGGCGGCCTTCTTCGCGGCAGCCTTCTCCTTCTTGGCGGCGGGCTTGGCCTCCTCCTCCTCGTCGTCCGAGGACGACGAGTCGGCGGCAGCGGCGGCGGCCTTCTTGGGCACGGCAGCGGCAGCCTTCTTGGGGGCGGGCTTCTCGTCGTCCGAGGACGACGAGTCGTCGTCGGAGGACGAGGAGTCGGCGTCCGAGGACTCCTCGGACGAGACGGCGGGCTTGGTCTGGTGGTGGCGTTTTCGTCGTGGAAGAAAGAGAGAGAGAGGAGGGAGAGAGGGTGAGAAAAGGAGCAAGACGAAAGGAAGTGGCAACGCCTTGTCCGAATCGAGAAAAGCCAGGCGGCGGCGGCGGCTCGAAAAAGACAACAGCGAAATGTGAAACGCGGTTTGCATCCGCTCGATGTCATTTAAATCGATAATTCTTCCCAGAGGTGACCCAAGAGGACCAAGAGCGCAGCACTGCGCGAAACAGGGAGGCGAGAGAACGCGCAGCGGCGCTGCTAGCGTCGAAGCCCGAAATAGAAGGGCGAACATGCGTCGAAACAGGCGGCGGCCCGGAACGGCGGCGGCTGCCCAAACTTTCGCCCTCGCCATTCCGCCCCTTACGCCCGCGTTACGCCGCCTTCCCCTCGCTCAGGGGACTTCGACAGTGTTGTTGTCGCCATCGCATAAAGTAAAAGGGAGCATCGTTGAGGGGAAGACTGAAGTCCAGCGTGCTCTCCAGATCGAACTCTGCGCGTTCCTCATGCCTGCTCCAAGGAAAAAAACTCGACAAAAAAACAAAAGCGCACCTCCTTCTTGCCGGCGGCAGGAGTGGCGACGGCGCCCTCCGAGTCCGAGGACGAGTCGTCGTCGGAGGAAGAGGCCTCGACGACCTGCAGAGAGGAAAAAGGTAGGGAGAGAAGAGGGGAGACGGCGTGAGCAAAAAAAACAAAGGAAGGAGAGCGGCATGCCATTGAGCTAGCCGCCGCCGCCGTCGTCCCTTCCTCTCTCCTCTCGCTTTCTTCCATCCCTCTGCTCCTCATCTCTGTGCCTCGCATATCACACACTCACCTGCTTCTTCTTGCCCTTTCCGGCGGGGACGGCGGCCTTCTTGGAGGCCTTGACGAGAGCGGGCATGTTGCTGTTTTTTTGTTGTTGTTGAAGAAGAGAGAAGGGGCTTTGAAGGCGAAAGGAAAGGAAAAAGTTGTGCGCAAAACTTGATCCGAAGTTTTTTCCCCCGTTTTTGAAACATAAAAAAAAAAAAAAAAGGCAACCATGCGGCTTCTCTCCTCGCTCTTCGCGGCTCTGCTGCTCGCGCTCTCCCTCGGGGCTGCGACATCGCGAGCCTCGCTTGTGGTAGAGACGGCGACGCGCGAGGTGAGGATGAGAGAAAGAGAGAGCTGAAAGAGAGAGAGCGAAAAGAAATTTGTAGTTTTGTTGAGATCGCCGATCGCGCCTTTGAGAGCCATCAAATGCTTTCCTCTTTTCTCGCGCGCCCTCCTCTTTATCGCTTCATGTGTCGAATCTCCTCGATTACAATACTCACGGACCTCTTTGTGAAACCTCACATGCAACAGATCGCCGTCGCCAAGGCCCTGGTCAACGTGCGGACGCAGCTGACGCTCCGCAAGGACGGCGGCGATTCCGACGACGCCGACGCCATCGTGTGCGTTGAGCCTGTGCTCGCGCCCAAGCTCGCGTTCATCGAGGTGCGCTTTTGGAGATGGGGACGTGCATATTTATATCGTGATGTTCCCTTTCAGGAGAGAAAACCGGGAAACGTGGAAGGGGAGCGAACAGAGAGCGCGAGAGAGCGATTCGACGATCTCGAAGAAAAAAACAACACCGCGCGATGCTTCGGTTCTTTTTTCTTCTCACCCTCTTCTTCCGCTCTCTCTCTCTCTCTCTCTCTCTCTCTCTCTCTCTCTCTCTCTCTCTCTCTCTCTCTCTCTCTCTCTCTCTCTCTCTCTCTCTCTCTCTCTCTCTCTTTCATTCGTCCATCAGGTCACCGAGGGGACCGACGACGAGGCCCCCACGCTGCCCACAGAGAAGCTCCGAAAACTCCCCGCCAACGCCCCCGAGGGCACCGCCTGCTTCTCCGTCGCACTCTCGTCCCCTCTCTCGAAATCGTCAAAGACCACGACACTCGATGTCCTCACCGTCTTCACCAGGGCGCAGGCGCCGCACCCGGCCAGGATCGCCACGGGGCAGCAGCAGCGCGTGGTCCTGCTCTACTCGGCGACGGTGCCGTCCCCCTACGCGATCGAAAAGCAGCAGACTGTCGTGCGGATGCCCGGAAAGGTCGAGTCCTACGAGAACGCCGACGGCCCGCCCGAGGGCGACGCCGCGGGCGCGTCGCCGGCGGCGACGCTGCTGTCGCACGGCCCGACCTCGGAGCCCCGCGCGCCGTTCTCGCTCTCGCCGGGCCGCGTCCACTTCGTCAACAACGCGCCCTTCGCGCACGCCGAGCGGCTCGAGCGCGAGGTCGAGGTCTCGCACTGGGGCAACGTCGCGGTCCGCGAGAGGTTCCGGCCGCTGGCCAACGTCGGCGCCGAGCACCGCGGGGAGTGGTCGCGGCTCGACTTCTCGGCCAACGCCGAGGCGACCAACCCGGCGGCGCTGCAGGCGCTGGGACTCGTCCTGCCGCCGCAGGCGCGCTGGTTCAGCTTCCGGGACGAGATCGGGAACATCTCGAGCTCGAACATGAGGGGCGGGGTCGAGGCGGAGGGCGTCGTCCGCACAGGAGGCAAGCTGCGGAGGAAGAAGTCGAGAAAGGTGACGCCGGTGGAGGGGGCGCTGTACCCTCGCTACCCTCTGGCGGGGGGCTGGCGCGCCGCCTTCGAGTTCGGCTGGTCCATCCCGCTCAACGTCGTCGCCGCGGAGCTCACGAGCGAGGACAGGAGGGCGTCCCTGGAGAGGGAGGAGACCGCGCCCGTCTCTGCTGCGGCGGCGGCGCTCAGCGGCCGCCGCGTGCGCCTGACCTTGCCCTCGTTCTTCACGCCGGTCCGCGACGTCGTCGCCGACGAGCTATCCGTCGTGCTGGTCCTCCCGGAGGGAGCCTCCAGGGTCGCGCACTACCTGCCGTTCGAGGTCGACTCGGCGATCCTGGGGAAGAAGGCGACCTACCTCGACACCACGGGAAGGACGACGCTGACGCTCAACCTGAAGAACGTGGTCGAGGACCACGGCGCGCCGCTGGTCGTCGAGTACAGCCTGCCTCGCTGGCGGCCCGCGGCCGAGCCGCTGATGGTGGTGGCCGCGGTGGCGAGCGTGATCGCGGCGGTGTTCCTGTCGAGCAGGGTGGACCTGTCGCTGGACGGAGGAGGGGGCGGCGGCGACGACGACGACGAGGAAGAGGAGAAGAAGAAGAAGAAGGGCGTCGTTGGGTCAAAGGCGGCCAAGGCGGCGCTCGCGAAAGCGAGTTAGGAGTTTTTTCTTCTCCTTCTTTTTATCTTTATAAGAGAGACGACGATGAATGTAAGGATGCAGCTTTTTTATCAATAGTTCGTTTGCTTCGGGCCAGAGCGAGAGAGGCAGGGAAGAGAGAGCGCGGAAAAAGGAGAGGGAGACGAAGAAGAGGTCGAGACAGGTTTTTTTCCTTCACTTTTTTTTCGTTTTTGAGAAGGGGAAAAAAAGCTGGCAATTCATCTCTCAATTACCGTCACATGCGAGTCCTGATCGAGGGCTGGGACTCAGGAGAGCCCGTACGTGCCCTGCTTGATGCCCCGGACGCGTCGCAGGTCCGAGCAGCGGAACGGGTAACCCTGCAGTTCGACGACGTGGCATCGACGAGCGGCAGCGGCAACGATGCCGGCGGCGGCGAAACGGAGGCCCCGACTCCTCTTCGCCTCCTCCTCGCCCAGCAGCCCCACCTCCTCGCCAGGTCGCCCCCATTGCTCTCCTCCGTCGTCTGGGACTGCGGTCTCGCCCTGGCGGAATGGCTCGTCGAGAGGGAGGCTGCTCCACGGCGACGAAGAGGAGGAGGAGGAGCCGCCACTGCTGCCGCCGCCGCCGCTGCTGCCGGCGCCGACGCCGAAGAAGAACAAGACGGAACCAACTCGACGGTCGTCGAGCTCGGCGCCGGCGCCGGCGCGCCCGGGCTCGCGGCGGCGGCCTCGGGCCTCGCCAAGGCCGTGCTGCTCACCGACGTGGCGGAGGCCCTGCGCGGCCTGAGGGCCAACGTGACGCGGAACAGGCTGGGAGGGAAGGTGGCCGTGGCAGAGCTCGACTGGAGTAGGAACAGCAGCAGCAGCGAGCTTGATGTCCCGTCGTCGTCGTCGTCTTCGTCGTCGTCGCCTCCGGGGCTCCTCTTCTTCGGCCCCGGCTCTCAACCCCCAGACCTGATCCTCTCGGCTGACGTGTGCTACCCGCCGCCTCCGAACTCGAACACAACGGGAGAAGACGCGACCGCCGCCGCGGAGGCGTCGGCGGCGGCCTGGGCCGAGGCGGCGGCCTCGCTCTGCGGGCCGCGGACTCGGGTGCTGGTCGCGTTCGAGGCGAGGCCCGGGGGCGTCCCGGCCCCCGAAGTGCTTCGGGATTTCCTGCTGCGGGAGGCGAGGGGGAGATTTGATAGAGTAGAGAGGCTGGACGCAAGCGGGATGGCGTTCGCCGGGGCTGCCAACCTGGAGCTGTACGAGCTCGCGGAGTGTAAAAAATGATTGAGGAGGTAGGTCGAGGTCGAAGAGGAGTTCACTTTTTTTTTTCGGTTTCGTCGTCTCCCGCCTTTCGCTTGTTTTTTTTCGCGGCGGAAAGTCGCGCGCTCCTCGTACGCGTCTCTCTCCTGCGCTCACGGACAGGCATGGAGCGTCGAGCTTCGGCGCTGCAGCGCCACGTGCTGCTGCCTCTGCTGCTGCTAGCACTCGCCGTGGAATGCCTGGCTTCGAGCCCGACGCCATCGTCGACGCGACGCGCCTCAACAATTACATCGACGCTCCCTTCCTCGTCGCAGGCCTCCTCGCCGTTCGTCGCCGGCGCCACGTTCACCATCTCGAGCCCGGAGGCATTCGTGACGCCGGAGCAGCAGTCCGCACTCGAGGCGGCCCTGCCTGCCTGCATCGGGCTCTCTGCGAGCGACGAAGACGAGGAGGCGGCGCCGACGACGACGATAAAAACATCGTCGACGACGAGCGCCGCGTGCGGGTGAGGAGTTTCGGTTTTTTTTTTCGCGCCTCTTTTTTCAAGGCTCAGAGCGCTTCTTCTCGCTTATCTTTTGTCTCGAGAGCTTGTTGAGAACGATGCCGTTTCGGAGGGGCCGATTTGGAGACCAATGCGCGACAGTTGGACGCAAAAAACGGGGGAGCCGCAAAGGGCGCCAATTTGAGAGCAAATGGAGGTCGGCTTCAACGACTCTTTTTTTTCCTTTTTCTTTTCTCTCGCACCTCACGGCCCTCCTCTCTCTCTCCCCCTCTCTCTCTCTCTGTCTCATCTCTCCCAACTCAAAACAAACAGCGCCGCCGCCGCCTGCCTCGACGTCGCGCTCGTCGTGGCAGCCAGGGACGCAGAGGCTGCCGCCGCCGCCGCCGCCGCCTTGTCCTCCGTCTCTCCCGCGCGGGTCACCGAGTGCCTCCGCAGGGAGACGACGACGGGCCCCCCTCCCGCCTCGGCGGCAGCGAGCGAGCAGCCGAGGCAGCGGCCGCCGGCGACGACGACGACGGTCACGACGACGACGACCACCACCACGACCAAGGCGGCGTCGGCGGCGGCGGCCCCCTCCCCTCCCGCGTCGGCCCCGCTGGCGTCGTCCCTCGGGAGCGGCGGCGGCGGCAGCAGCAGCGGCGGCGCCTCTCCGGCTGCCGCGCCGTGGGCGGTCCGCGCCGTGTCCCTCGGCGCCGGCGGGCCCGTCCCCTCGCGGGGCCGCCGCCCGGGGCGAGCCTCCGCCACCTCCGCGGCCTCCGCTCCCGATCCCCCCTCCTCCTCCGCCGCCGCCGCCGCCTCTGCGGCGCCCGCCGTCGCCCTCGCCTCCCGCGGCGGGTTCGTCGACGGCGTCGGGCCGGGAGGCGCGACGAGCGAGAGCGAAGCCGGTGCGCCGGCCTCGCCGGCGCGAGGGGAGGATCTCGCCGACGAGCTCGCCGCCGTCGAGGCCGCCGCGGCGCGGGCCCCCGACGCGGCCGCGGCCTCGGCCCCCCCGAGGGCTGCGGAGGCTGCTGCTCTCGCGGCGGCGCCTGCCGCCGCGGTCGCTGCCGCCACCGCGGCTCCTTCCGCTGCCGCCGCGGTCGCTGCCGCCACCGCGGCTCCTCCCCCTGCCGCCGCGGTCGCTGCCGCCACCGCGGCTCCTCCCCCTGCCGCCGCGGTCACTGCCGCCACCGCGGCTCCTCCCCCTGCCGCCGCGGTCACTGCCGCCACCGCGGCTCCTCCCCCTGTTGCCGCGGTCACTGCCGCCACCGCGGCTCCTCCCCCTGCCGCCGCGGTCACTGCCGCCACCGCGGCTCCTTCCGCTGCTGCCGCGGTCACTGCCGCCACCGCGGCTCCTTCCCCTGCCGCGGCTCCCTCTGTCTCCGAGGTGGAGGAGGAAGCCGTTAAGGTCCAGAAGCTGCTCTCCGAGGCCGAGGCCGCAGGCAGCGAGCTCGAGCAGCTCCGGGCGCACGTCGAGGGGGCCCGCGAGCTCGAGCTGGCCCTCCGGGAGGCGGCGGCGAGCGACGCGGCCGTTGCCAATGCCGCCGCCGCCGTCCCTGCTGCTGCGCCCCCGACGACGACGCTCTCCGCCGAGGAGCTCCGGGCCTCGCTGGCTCGGGACGAGGCCGCGGCAGAGGGCGCCAGGCAGCTCGTGGGCGAGCTCGAGAGGGCCAAGGCCTCGGACGCTGCCGCTGCTGCCACAAACTCGACGGCGGCGGCGACAGCAGCAGCGCCCGCCGTCGCCGCAGCTGTCCGTGCTCCCTCCTCTTCCCCTTCTCCGCAGGACCTTGACGTCAGAGCTCTCCAGGCGTCGCTCGCCGCCGACGAGGCCGAAGAACAAAGGCTGCAGGAGGTGGCTGCGGCGGCGGCAGCTTCTGCTTCTTCCGCCGCCGCAGCCGCTGCTGCCGCCCCTGTTTCTTCCTCCGCTGCTGATGCCGCGACCCCCGAGGAAATCGACACCGCGGCCTTCATCCAGGCCCTGGCCGAGGAAGACCACGCCCTGGAGGAGGCCGCGAGCGGGGCGCTCGCGACGGACACGGAGGCGACGGCGGCTGTCGTCTCCGCCGCTCGCGCCGCTGAGGCCGAAGCCGCCGCTGCTGCTGCTGCCGCGCCCGCTGGTGTTATTGCTCCTGTTGCTATTGCCTCTGCCGTCGTCGCGCCGGCTCCAGCGGCGGCAGCTCCAGCCCCAGCGGCCGCCGCTCCTCCTTCGCTCCCTCCGGCGCCCTCGCCCGCCAAGGGCAAGGGGAAGAAGGAAGAGAAGGGGAAAGCTCCGCCTCCGGCGCCAGTGGCAGCTCCAGCAGCAGCAGCAGTGCCCGCGGCACAGGCTGCTCCTTCGCCCGCTCCTGCTTCTGCTCCCGCTGCTGCCGTTGCTGCCGCCATTGTGGTCGCGGCGCCTCCTGCGGCGACGACGTCGACTCCGGTGGCGACGACGATGCCGGCGGCGGCGGCGGCAGCAGCAAAGCCGGCTGCAGCAGCTCCCGCCGCCACCGACTCGAACCCCTTCGCCTCGCTCCGCTCCTTCTTCGAGAGGGCCGGCTCCGGGGTCGCCTCGGCGGTGGCCGAGGCGAGGAACGCGACGGCGGCGGCCTCTCCGGCGCCAGCTCCGGCGGCAGCAGCGGCGCCCCCCTCGGCTCCGGCCGCTGCCGCAGCCGCGGTCGAGCGAGAGCAGCCCTTCGAGGGCGGCGAAGGCGGCGCCACCTCCTTCCTCGGCGAGATCAGCGGCTCGACGGCGTCCGCCGTGCTCGCCGAGAAGAAGCGCGCGGCGGCCGAGGCCACGGAAAAGGCAGCGCTTGAGGGGCCGGGCCTCGCGAACGACGTCGCGCTGCAGCAGCAGAGGGAGCAGCGGGGGCAGCAGCTCGCCGCCTCTGACGAGGCGCTCGCTCCCGCGAACGGCGCCCCCTCCTCCTCTGCTGCCCCCGACCAGCCTGTTATCCGCCGCAGCGGCAGACCAGCCGGGGAAGGGAGGCCCACCTCGGACGCCCCGGCCATCGAGGAGGGGGACTCCGAGCGCGAGGAGAGGCTCGCCGCCGAGGCCGCTGCTGCGGCGGCGAAGAAGAAGGTGGTCGAAAACGGATACCGGGACCCCTCGGGGTGGATCCGCACCGCCGCGGCGGCCTCGGCCGGGGCCATGCTGGGAGCGCTGCTGCTCGCCGGGGCCGTCAAGCTCTGGCTGTCGTGCTGCGGCGCGGGGAGGCGGCGGAGGGAGGAGGAGCAGCTCGAGGAAGGAGGAGGGGGCGCAGGGGCGGGAGCTTTTGGCTCTGCCGCCGCCGCTGCCGCTGCTGCTGCTCCTTCCGGCACCGCGGACGCCTCGTTCGTTGTCGCCACGGCCAACCCTGCCTTCTCCCCAGACGGCGCGGGGAGGCGAGCAGCAGGAGGAAGAGGCGCGAACGACAAAACGGTGCCTCTGTTCTCCACGACCGCGTTCGCCGTCGGCGGAAGCCGCGAAGCAGCGGCGACGGCGAGGCGGCAGAGCGGCAGCGGGAGCAGCGCCCCCTCCGGGGAGGACGAAGCCGCTTCCTCTTGCTCGAGCAGCAGCAGCGGGAGCGGCGCCGGAGCAGCGGGGGAGGTCTCCGCGGCCTCGGCGAGGCTGCAGCTCCCCCCCTCCGTCGCGACGACCGAAACCGCGGCCGCCGCCGCCGCCGTGAGCAGAGGAGCAGCCGGGAGCATCAGCGCTGCTGCTGCAGGGTCCGCCCCTCCCGTCGAGAGCCCCTGGCGCTGGGCCGAGGACGACGCCGAGGGGGGGAGGCGCGGCGCGGCCGCGGGAGCAGCAGCTGTTCGCGCCCCTCCGCCGCCGGCAGACTCGCTCGGGGAGGGAGCAGGCGCGGAGGACGCGCCGACGCAGCGCTGGCCTCGGCTGCTGCAGCCCGAGGCCGGCTGCTCCCCTCCGAGGGCCAAGCCGACCGGCGACGGCGGCGGGAGAGGAGTCGCGCCGGCGAGGGCTGCTGCCGCCCCCGGGCTCCCCACGATTCCCGCGGCGACGGCCGCGACGCCGGCAACCAACGACGCCGGCGCCGCAGCGGCGGCGCGCCTCCGCAGGGGCTTCACGCCGTACAAGTCCCCGCCTCCGAGGCCGCTGAGCGGGACGGGAGGCTCCGTCTACCGGGCGGCGACCGTCTCCCTGTCGCAGTTTCAGTTCCTGCTCCCGGGCGCGGGCGCGGGCGCGGGGGGAGAGGGAGGTGGCCAGGCTGTCGCCGCCGGCGCCGCCGAGGTCGAAAGGGAGGCCGAGGACCTCGAAGGCGGGGCGGCCCTCCTCCAGAGAGAGGCCGCCTGGCAGCACCACCACCAGCAGCTCCGGCTCCTGCAGCGCGGGAAGCAGCCCCTCCCCCCACTGGTCCTCTCTGGAGCTCCGCAGAAGCATGCGGCCAGCCCGCAACAGCAGCAGCGGCAAGATAGGAGCAGGATAGGAGCCGAGGAGGGCCTCGGCCCGCTGTCGGCCGCCGACATGAGAAAGCTCGAGCGCAACGTGCGCGAGCGGTTTGGCGGCGGGGAGGGGGCGTATTATTGAGTTTTTTTCGAGGGAGGAGTGAGGAAAGATGAGGTACTTACCATCTTCTTTTGAGAAAGGACACGTGGGAGCGCGTGTGCGTTTTTTTGTAAAAAAAGAAAAGCCTCGCGCGCGTGGAAAGAGAGACAGAGGAGGGGTCAAAAGGAGGGGAAACCCCACGACCGAGAAAGGGAAAGTTTTTGAGGGTTTTTTTCGCTCGTCGTTCTCGCCAGTAACCACGTTGGGGCAGGGCCTCTTCTAGTAAGAATCACGATGGAGGAGCCCGCAGCGGGCGACGCCGCTGTCGCCGCCTCCCTCTTCATGAGCCACACCGTCGTCGCGATGCGAAGAGTGAGTTGAGCTCTGATTGCTCCCCCAAGGAGCCATCGCTAATTTTGTTGTGCCTTTCACCAGGGTAACGTTTGACAAAAGCCCGCATGCGGCGCGAGCCGGGAGCCGGCCGCGGCGGCGGCGAAAAGCCTGCCTTTTCTCAAGGATTAGCCAACGCCGACCTCGAAACGTTTGCCAACCACGCTCTCCCCTCCTCCCCCCCCCCCCCCTCCGCCCTCCCTTCTCCCTTTACTTCAACCCCCCCCCCCCCCCCAGGCCCACGGCATCGTCCTCCTCGCGGCCTGGTGCCTCCTGGCCCCCGTCGCGATTTCCCTCATGGCCCTGAGCAGAAACAACGCCAGGCTCAGGTCCCGCGCCTTCCTGCCGCACGCGGCGATCCAGGTCTCCGTCCTCCTGCTCACCTGCGTCGGCCTCGCCCTGGGCCTGCTGCTCCGCGTCACGGGGAGGACGCCGCACAAGTGCGTGGGCTACCTGACGCTCGCCCTGGCGGCCTTCCCGCTGACGGCGGCGCTGTGGAGGCCCGGGCCCGGCGGCGCCGCGAGGAGGCTCTGGGCGGGCTGCCACAGGGCGTGCGGCCTCGCCGCGGTCGCCGCGGCGTTCGTCGATGGGTACCTCGGCGTGCGGCGGACGGGGATGCAGCCTCGGTGCGTTCCGGCGGCGATAATGGTGCGTTGCGATTATGTTTCTACTTCTTTTGCTTTTGCGATGATGTGCCTTCTTCTTTTGCTTTTGCTTCTTTTTCTTTTTCTTTCGCTCCTTTTCCTTCTTTTCTTTTCTTTTTCTTTCGCTTCTTTTTCTTTTTCTTCTGTTCTCACATTATCGCCTTGGGGCAGTTTTGCTTCTTGTCTTCGACGGCGGGGCGGGGGCGGGAATGAGACAGACTTTCAAAAACGAAAACTCACCCCTCTTCGTAACAAAAATGCAGGGGGCCGGGCTCGCGGTGCTGACGTGCACTTACGGCTTCAAGCTGTTCGAGGCGGCGGCGGTGGTCCTCCGGAAGAGAGGAGTGAAAGGAGAAGGAGGAGAGGGACACCACGGCGGCGACGTCGAGAAGACTCCGGCTGCTCTCCCTTCGAAAGGGAGGGCCTCCTTGGAAGAGGATGACAAATACGGCATTTGCGCAGTTGCCTCGGCTTCTGAATTGAGCCCGAAGAAGCTTTGCGGAGATCCCGGATTCGGCAGTCGCCGAGGAGGAGGGCGAGGAGGAGACAACAAGGGCCGCGGCGGCGGCAAGGAGGAGGCGGAGGAGGAGGAGGAGAAGAAGAAGAGGAAGGACAAGAGCGACTCCTTCGACTCCGCCGCAGGGTGCTGTGGCCGCGACAATGAGCCTTAATTTCCCCTTTCCTAGCCGAAATGATTCGTTGCAGCCATCCAGATTTCCCCGCCCCTTGCGGTTCAGGCTCAAGCGCCCAGATCTTGTCCCGCTCTCTGTTCCGCGTTAGTCTGACGATTTTTCTGTGCAGTTTTTTGTTTTCGAAGTCGATGAAAAAAAGAAGAACAAGTTTTCAGTTTTTTTCTTTCTCTCTCGCTCTCTCTCTTGCTCTCTCTCTCTTTCCTTATGTGCCCTCCTTCGATGTCTTCTCCTCTGCTTCGAAGCAGGATGGCTTCATCGGGAGGAAAGGCGCCAGCTTCTTCGTCGGGAGCAGCGGCGGCACCTGCTGCGCAGGCTAGTAGGAATCTCCGATCCGTCTCGGCCGCAGCGGCAGCATCACCGACTTCGGGATCGCAGCAGCCTCCTCCTCATCCTCCTCCTCAGAAGCGCAAACGCTCGCTCGTCGCCCGCCTGGGACAGAGCTTCAACCCTTCGGGCATCGCGCTCTTCGGCAAGATCCTTCTGGTGAGGAGGAGCATATAGTGTGCTCGAATCGAGAGAAGAAAATCCGTCTCGAAATCAAAGAGAACAACCAAAACTCTCAACTCCAATTTCCTCAACCTCCACAAAAAAAAAGACCTCCTCCTCCGCCCCGCTCCTGCTCCCGCACCTCACCGTCCGCGACGTCTCCCGCCTCGACTGGAGGGCCCTGGCCGCCGCGGGATTCAGGGCCGCGGTATTCGACAAGGACAACACGCTGACGGCCCCCTACTCGCTCGAGCTGACGGCGGAGGCGACGGCGGCCCTCGCGGACGCCGCCGAGGCCTTTGGAGAGGCCACGGCCGGCGAGCGCGGCGGCGGCGGCGGCGGTGGAAACAGGTCCAGCCTCGCCCTGCTCTCGAACTCGGCGGGGCTCAGGCAGTTCGACCCGGAGGGGCGCGAGGCGGACGCGCTGGAGGCGGCGCTGGGCGTGGCAGTCATCCGGCACTCGAGCAAGAAGCCGGCGGGCGACGCCGCGGCGATCGTGCGGCACTTCTCCGTCGGCGCGGGCCCGGCCTCGCCTCCCTCTCCCTCTTCCTCCTCCTCCCCTTCTCTCGCCGTCTCCCCCTCGGAGATTGTGATGGTCGGCGACCGCTACCTCACCGACGTCGCGTTCGGCAACCGGCTCGGCATGCTGACCGTGCGTGTCGACCCCGTCGAGAAGACGGGGAGGGGCGAGCCGCGGGCCGTGCGCGCGAGCAGGGCCGTCGAGGAGGCGCTGGTGCGCAGGAGGGAGCGGCGGGGGATGCGGGCGCCGGAGCAGCAGCTGGTCGAGCGGGCGAGGAGGAGGGGGGCAGGGGACGGGGGCCCCGCTCGCTCGAGGGAGGAGGTGCTGGAAGGATTTGTGCGGAGGTGAGACGAAGGCGAGAGGGGAAGGGAGGGCGAGGAGAGGGAGAAGAGGGAGGAGAGGGGTGCGTGTAAGACTATCTTTTTTTTTTTACGCTTTCAATTTTGCTCCGATGCAGAAATCGTGGCGACGCGACCGAGGGGCGAGGGCCTCCCTCCCTGGCGGAGGCATGGAGGCTCCGTCAGGGAGGGAGGCCCAAAGCTTTTCTTCGACAGGTGGCTGCTCGGAGGAGACGTTTGCTCTCGTCGTGGAGTTTTTTTATCTCAAATCACAACTCTCCTTCCCTCCCTCCCCTTCTCCCAGCCCTGCTCCCTCTCCCCCTCTCGCTTCGCACCAATCACTATGCGCTCCATCAGCTCTCTGGTCCTCTTGGCGCTCTGCCTCGCCGTGGCGGTCTCCGCGGCCGCGGCTGCTGAAGGTGAGAGCTTTGTAGATTCTCAGAGGGAATGGTTTCGCAATGAAATGAGACGCAGAGGCCCCCAGCCCCCGCCGCTTCTCCTGCAATTAAGACCAATCCCTTGCGTGACACGACTCTCTCTGATATGTTGAGGATATTTTGAGGTGATGGAGCTGAACAGAGAGTGTATTTTCCTCCACGGGCAAGTTTGCGAATGAGGCTTCGATCAAGCAAAACAAGAGTCGGGCCTCTTTTTTTTTGTTTTTTCTTTTCTCTTCTTTCTCTTCGTCCTCCTTCGACCTTGGCCCTCCTAGCTCTTTCTCGTTCCCTTCTTACCGTCCCTCTCTCCTCTCTTCTTCTCTCTCTTCTCTCTTCTCAACTCCAACATCGGCGCGGGAAAAAAAACTCCCCACCAGGCTCCCCGCGCGGGGCCGCGCGCAAGCTCCTCTGGTGGAACAACGGCTGCTGGGGCGGATGCGGAGGAGGGTGGGGATACAACAACTGGAACCGCTGGTGAGGTCTTGAGTTATCCTCCTTCCCTTCGCTTCCTCCTCTCTCTGAAAAAAAGGTCGGTTATTTTTTTTCCTTTTTTTTTTCGCTCACATTTTTTTCCTTTTTCCTTTTTTCTTACACTTCCGGCACAGGGGAGGAGGCTACAACAACTACAACAACGGATGGGGAGGCGGCGGCGGCGGCTCCGCTGCCGCTTCCTCTTCCGCTGCCGCGAGCGGCGGCGGCGCGGCTGCTGCGAGCTCGGCGGCGAGCGCTTCCGGCTGAAGAGGGAGAGAGAGAGGAGGGACGCGAAAAAGAGAAGGGAGCACCGCGCCCTTTTGCCTCTTGCCTTGATAGTTACTCAATCCCCAAAAAAGACCTAAAGCCGCGTTCTTCCTCCTCGATGCTCCTTTTTTATATAATGCCCTTGAATGCGTGAAACTTGCCTGTTTGATTCGATTTCGTGTTTCTCCTCCCATGCAAAAATATAGAAAGAGGGAGCGGCCAAAAAAAAGAAGAGGTCGAAGAAGAAAAGAGCGCTGTCCACTTCTTGTTTCGGTTCGACATCTCCCTCTCTCTCTTTCTCTTGCGTCTCGCGTCTCGCGCAGCGCCTTCCTGCCATCTTTTCTGCCCTGTGACAAGCGCGTCGCTCTTCGTCCGAGTCGACTTGCAGGCTCAGCCGCCGTTCGCCCCACAGGCAGAGCGACAGGTGAGCTGGGCAAAGCCTTCCGAAAAACAATTCGCTTCAATAATCGAGACAACCTCTCGCTCCTTCCGACCTCCGTCTGACTCCCCTTCTCTCCTCTTTTCCTTCCGAACCCCGCCTCCAGCTTCCACGCTCCTGCGACCGAACCCTGCCACGCGCGCACGCCTCCTCCTCCTCCTCCTCCTCTTCGAGACTCCCTCATAATCATAAACTCCAGAAACGAACAGCAAAAAACGGGGAAAAAATGGTCCTCCGCCTCCTCAAGAGAGCCTGGGAGAAAATCGTCGACTTTTTCTCAAGCCTCGACCTCTGCAACCTCGCGTTTGTCGCGCCCCGGGCCCACACAGTGCGAAAGACCCGGTCAGGAAGGCACTGGAAGCGGATCGACTGATGAAATACTTCAGGGAGAAGGAGGAGCGCGCGAGAGGGAAAGAGAGACGAGTTCGAGACGCGGCGCTCTCTCTCACGCTCTCTCTCCTCCTTCTTCTGTGCCTCCATCTCTTTCTCCTTTTTCCTCCTCCTCGCCTCTCGCCCAACGAAACGCGAACATTTGTCTCACTGTAAAAAAAGGGGAAAAGTCATTGGCTTTTCAAGTTTTTGAACAACAAAGAAACGGGAGGGGAAAAAAACTCCTCTCTCGATACCAAAAACGAAAAAAACACAAGAACTACTCTTCTTCAACACGCCGCCGCGACCTCGGCGCCCCTCCCGGTGCGCCTCGAGACGCGAGTGGCGCGAGGGGAGACGGAGATGACTGCCTTCCTGCTGGCTGCCGGCCTCTCACCCTTCTTCGGCACCGCGGAAGCTCCCCTCTTCCTTGCCTTTGCCGTCGCCCCTCCGCCGCCGCCCCTCCTCTTCAGCGCTTCGGGGTTGAGCCGCAGCTGGCTCATGAAGCTCCCCGTCCGCCTCTTCCCGTTGGGCAGGAGGCTCCGGGAGAGCGAGGCGACGACGGGGGCCGGCTCGAGCGTCGGAGAGGTGAGCTGCCGGGCCTCGGCGTCGTCCGGCGAAGACCCCAGCGACCGCCGCCGCGACGGCTTGGCCCGCTGCGCCGACGGCAGCGGCGACCCCGGCGCCTGCGGGGGGCTCTTCAGCTGCTGCTTCTGCTTCTGCTGCTGCTGCTGCTGCTGCTTCGACCTCGACTTGCCCCCGCGGGCCACCGTCGTCGTCACGGGAGGATCGGGGACGATGCCGAGGGCGGCTGCGGAGGCCGGCCTCGAAAGGATAGGAGCAGCGGCGTGAGCGGCAGAGGCGCCCTCTCCCTCCCTCCTCGCCTGTCGCAGCCCTGGCGGCACGACGACGCCGGCCCCTCCCTCGCCCAGGTTCGTGAGGACCAAAAAGTGCGCCACCGACGCGTACCCCTCCGCCAAAGCGTAGCGGTACAGAGAGCCCGTGGGTGCCCAACCCCTTCGGGCGCGGTGAAACGAGCAGTTGCAGAGGCCGCGGCACGGGGGACAGACCCAGCCGTAGTCGTCTCGGTCTTCGACTCTCCCGTCCTCCCCAGGTGCCGCCGCGCTGCTCCCGCTCCCGCTCGCCGCCGCGCCCCTCGCCCTCGCCTCCCTCCTCACCATCGCGGCCTCCCTCGCGGCGTTCGCCTCCCGCACGTTCTCCCCGTACCGCATGAAGAGGCAGTCCCCGCAGAAGATCCCCGAGAGCCGCCCGCAGCAGTCGCACGAGGTGTGCGTGCCGAGCGTCTTCTGGCGGCACTGGTGGCAGGTCGCGCCCCGTACCGCGTCGTAGAGGCGCCTGCCGCTCTGGAGGTCGTAGCCGTCGACGAAGAGCTCCCAGGGGGTCGAGTGGGTTCCAAGAGAGTCGACGTGGGCCTGGGTGTAGACCTCGTCGGCTGAGGTGACTAGGTTTTTGAGGGGTTTTTTTTCGGGGATTTTTTTCGTTGTTCGGTCAGCCCCATCTCTCTCTCTCTTTCGTGTTCTTCCGCTTTCTCTTCCTCTCCTTCCTCTCTCCCCCAAAACCATCCCCGTACCTCTCTCCCTGATGCTCCTGCTGCCGCCGCCGCTCTTCAGCTTCCGCACCTCCCTGCTCGCAGCCGCGTTCGTCGCCGCCGGGTCCTCCGAGTAGCACCTCGGAGGCTTGCCGTCGAGCCTGCCCGACCTCCGCACGGGCCCGTCTGCGGCGCTCACCTTCCGCGGCCTCGGGGAGCGGGGGGCGCCGCTCGCGTTGAGCCTGCGGCGGGGAGCTGGGGGAGGGGCGAGCTGGGAGGCGGTCTGCGTTTTTTGGTTGGAAAGGGAGGAGAAAGAGAGGGAACGGAAAGAGGAGGTTGAGTTTTGTCCTCTCTCCAAACGGTCGAATTTCGGTTCGACGCCGATGAAAAAGCCGACGCGCTTTTGAAGAAAACTAAGAAAGAAGATGCCGCCCTGCTCGAAGCACTTGCGATTCACGGATCGCGCGGTCTCGTCACCGATGCGGTCGAGAATTGCGATTGACGACTGCGCACGTCGACACGCTCAGACTCGAAGGTCGAATCGGCGGTCGAAACTCGAAAGGGATTTGACGGCGGTTTTTTTTTCGACGTCGTTTTCGCTCCAAACATCCCTTCGATGCAGCTGAGCTCTCAAAATCAAGCCTCACTTCCACGACGCCCAGCTCGGCGAGCCGCTTCATGTTCTCGGCAATGCGCCTGGAGCGCTCTTCCTCGTAGTCGCAGGGGGATTCCATGATTTTGGAGAGCATGAGCGAGAGAGAGACGAGAGAGAGAAACCTTTTTCTCTCTCGATTTGTTTTTTTTCAGGGGAAGAAATGAAAATCAAACAGCTCTTTTCATCTTTTCTCTCTCTCCTTTCTCTCTCCCCCCCACCCCCCCCCCAAAAAAAAAATCCTAGTCGACCCGCGACACCGCCTCGAGCCACGACCGCGCCGCCTCGGCCCGCGCCTCCAGCGCCGCTACGAACGCGTCCGAGCCGGAAGCGAAGTCTCTGCCGCCGCTGCCGTTGGAGGAGCACGACGAGGCCGTGTTGCCCGGAAGCTGCGCAGGAGGAGGAGGAGGAGGAGGAGGAGGAGGCAGGCAGAGCCGCGGGACGCCCGCCCCGCCGCCGCGCCTGCTCCTGCTCCCGCTGCTGCTCTCCTCGAGCGGGGGCGAGGAGCGCAGCAGGCGGCTGCTGCTGTTGCTCCCGACGCCGCCTCCGCCGTGCCTCCTCCTCGTCGGGGAGCGAGGCGCTTCGAGCTCGTCGCTGTCGTCGTCGGAGAAGCCTCGCCCTGGTTGTTCCCTCGCGCCTGGCTCTGTCCGCGGCGGCGGCGGCGGCGGCGGAGACGGGGCCGGCGCGGACCGAAGCGTCAGCACCGCGCCCTCGAGCGCCGCCACTCTCTCCCCGAGGCAGCCCAGCGCCGAGACCGCGCGAGAGGCTGCGGCCTCGGCTCTCCGTACGGGGCAGGAGGAGCCATCTCTGTCGGTGGAAGAGGTGTTGTTTCTGTTCTGCTTCGAGAGAGGCGCGTCGTCGTCGCCGCCGCCGCCGTCGCCGTCGTTTTCTCCGCCGTCGTCGTCATCGTCGTCGCTCTCGGAGGACGTTCCCTCTTCTCTTGCTTCTTCCGCGCGAGATCGAAAAGGATCGAAAGCAGCGGGAGGCAGCGACAGGGGCCTCGGCGGGGGGGCCCTCCTCGGGAGGGGGTCTCCTCCTCCTTCTTCTCCCCCTTCCTCCTCGGAGCCGGAAGAGAGCCGCGACGGGGGCAGGAGCGGCCGCCTCCTCCGCGGCGGGGCGGGGGCGGGAGCGGGGACCCGCCGCCCCTCGGAGCGCAGCGAGCGCTCAAAGTGCTTCTCGACGGGCTCGGAAGGTCCCCCGGAAGCAGCGCCGAAGGGAGCAGCCGCTCTGCCCCCCCTCGCACTCGCCGCCCCAGGGCCCCGGGCGCCGGCGGCGACGGGCCAGCCGCCGACGGCGACGCCGCGCTGCTTCTCCTGGTAAGCTCCTCCCCCGTCGCCGCAGCCCCTCCTCGCCGCCGCGGCGCCCTGCGCCTCGAGCCCCCTGGCGGCCGTCGCGGCCTCCGAGATGAGGATCAGCTTGCGCTCGGCGTATCCCTTTGGTTTCGGGTGAGTTTTGTTGGAGTTTCTTGAGTTTCTTCGAGTCGGGAGAAGACCGTCGAACTTTCGCGCGTCCGTCTCTCTCCCTCCTCGTTCGTCAAAGGGGAAAAAAAACTGCCCGAATTTCCTCGCTCTCTCTTTCTTCTCCTCTCACCCTCTCCAGCAGCTGCGCCGGAGTCAGCCCCACGCGCGCGATCCCGAGGCCGTGCCTCAGGGCCCGCACTGCCGCCGTCGCGAAGCGCGCGGGAGGGCACGCCGCGGAGAGCAGGGCGCGTCCCGCGAGGGAGACGGACGAAGAGCAAGAGGAGGAGGAAGAAGCGCAGCAAGGAGCGGCGTCGCCGTTGCCGGCGGCGGCGACGGAGACGGCGGAAGCGGCGGAAGCGGCGGCGGCGGCGGCGTCCTGCTCCGACGCGCAGCAGGCGCCGCCGCCAACGGCCGCGGCGGTCGCGCAGCGCTCGAGCGTTCGAGGGTAGCGGCTGAAGACGAAGCGGAGGGCCTGGAGGACAGCGGAGGGCTCACCGTGGAGCAGACTTGAGCAGGATTATTTTTCTCCAGAGGCAAAAGAGGTGAGTCTCCCAGGAGAGCGAAAGGAAGGAGGAGAACGAGAGCGACTCTCTTTTCGCAAACTCACCCGCCCGCCTCCACGACCTCCGCGGGGGCCCGCAGGCGCCTGAGCGCCGAACGGGCCGCCCAGAGGCTGTTACGCACATCTCCCGTCGTGAAGGGAGAAGCCGCCATTTTTTTATTTCTCGTTCTCGGGCTTTTTTCTTTCGAGAGAGGGAAGAAAAAAAAAGCGGGAAATGAACAGTTTTTTTTTTGTTTCTTGTTCAGTCGTTTTATTTCACATGTTTTTCCGTCCTCCTCGTTTTTTCTTCATCCGCGTTCAGGGCGGCGGCCCCGCCATCTCGCACGCCGGCCTCGCCTCAGGCAGGCCCTCCCTCGGCGTCTCCGACGGAGGGAACCTGAACCGGGGCCCGAAATTGAACGAGGCGACCGCGTCAAAGGCCCCGAGAGCCATCCTCCTCCTCCCCGGTCCCGTCGTTCCCTTCTCCCGCTCTCTCTCCGCCTCGCTCGCTGCCGCCGCCGCCGCCTCGGCGGGGGGTCCCCGTCCGCCCCTCGGCGGAGGCGGGGTGAACAGAGACCCCGCGGGATAGTACGTCCCCTCGAGGACGTCGGCGAACGCCACCCCGAGCCTCCTCCCGTTGAGGTAGAACGCAACAGCTGAGCCAGGCACCGCGGCCGCGGGCGCCTCGGGCCTGTCGACGAAGTAGAGCCCGCCCTTCCAGGAGACGATGTCCTCCTTCGTCTTCTCCAGCGCGCGGCCCCCCGGAGGGAGGTGGAGGTAGCAGCCGACAACGTCGCCCTGCTTGACGACGGGGACAACAGACCTCTGCTTTTCTCCTTCCTCCTCTGTCGCCGCAGTCGCCGCTTCCGGCGCCGGCGTCCCCCCGGCCTTCTCCAAGAGAAGGTACGGCTCCCGGAGCGCGTCGTGGACCTTGCAGCCCTCCCGGTCCCGGAACGCGTACCCGTGCTTGTCGTAGCCCACGGGGGCCTGCAGCTCTGCCGCGCGCGTGGCCCAGCCGACCCGGGCGGCGCCGAGGTAGAAGGCTTCCGACGACGAAGAAGACGGAGGAGGGGCCGACGGCGACGAAGAGGTTGAAGGCCCGGTGGCGCTGACGCCGCCGAGGGCAGTCAGCTCGACCTCGAAGTACCACGTCCCCTCGCTGGCGCCGTGCGTGCCCCTGGCTGTGCAGTAGCCCTTGGTCGAGGCGAGAATTCCCGATTCTGGGTCGACGCGGGCCTGCGGGGCGTGGTCGGTGGCGGAGAGGCGGACGGGGCGCCAGCCGTCCTTTGGTGTGTTGTTGAGAGGGTTGGAAAAAAAGAAAAAAAGGGGAAAAAAGAGGGGGGGAGTGAGTTTGGTTTTTTTCTTCTTCCGGGCGTTCGATCGAGAAGGTCGGCGATCTCCTCTCTCTCTCTTTTCCTCCCTGTTTTTCGTCTCTTACCTCTTGCAGCAGCACCGAGTCCGGGGGCACGGGCACGACACGCACGAGGTCGTCGTTTGCGGCTGCTGCTCCAGCAGCGCCTGCGGCGTTCGCCGCTGCTGCGGCGTTTGCAGCTGCTCCCGCTCTTCCGTTTGGCCTGGATTGTTGGCTGGTCCTCCGCCCGCGGCCGTTCTTCTTCGTCCTTCGCGACGCCTGGGTGAGATGCGGAGGGGGATGCTGCGCCGGGCGCTTGTTGGAGGCGCCGCTGGGCCCGGGCTGAGCTGCAGCAGCAGCAGCAGGGTCTGCTGCCGTATCCATCTTGCTCCGCCCTTTTTCGTCGAGAGTGAGAAATTTCTCTTTGAGACTCAGAAATTTCTCTCTGAGAGACTCTGTTCGCCCCGGGCGCCCTCTCCTTCTTTCACTTTTTTTCCCCCCTCTCGAAAAAAAACCTAACTTGACCTCTCTCTCTCGATTCGACGCGCAAATCTATGGTCGCGATCGACGCCGGCATCGCGTCCTCCTCGAGGGCGCAGCAGCAGCGGGCCTCATCGCTGGCTTCGGCAGCGGCGGCGCCGTTGAGCCGACGGAGAACTGCTGCTGCTGCGAGAGCAACAGGGCGAACTAGCGGCGCTGCTTCTTCGTCGCCGCCAATCGCAGCGCTGGTGTCACCCCTTCTTTCGCCTCTGTCCTCTTCTTCGTCTTCCTCCATTACGCCGATCGCGCGGCGTCGCAAGTCGCTGACGCGTGTCGATGCAGTGCCTGCCACCGCGGTCACGGAAGCGGAGACAGAGGTAAGCGATATCGAGAGAAACTAGGAGAAGAAATCGACAAACGGCGGCGACGACGACGGCGACGGCTGTCGTGGCAAGCAGCGACGAAAACGACCGACCACCTCTCGCTCTCTCACCTCACCCCCTCCTCGCCTTTTCCCCATCACCCCCCCCCCAAAAAAAAACTCTAAAGGCCTCGACCGCGTCCTCCAAGGCTGCGATCCTCCACCGCCTCCGCGAAGCTTTGAAGAGCAGCAAGGCAGCAGCAGCAGCAGCGTCCGAAGACCCCAGGCGCGCCCTCGCCTCTGCGCTCCTCGCCGCAGCCAGTTCCTCTTCTTCCTCCGCTCTACCCGCCTCGCTCCGCACTCCCGAGAGGCGCGTTCCCGGGTGCGCCTCCGCGGCCTGGATCGACGCCACGCTCGTGGGAGGAGGCGGCGGCGGCGGCGAGCTCCTCACGTTCCGCTCGGCGGCGGACGCGGCCCTGACCCGCGGCGCCGCGGCGGTACTCTGCTCGGCGGCCTCGGGCGCGAGCCCGGCGGCGGTCGCGGCTCTCACCGCCGCTGAGGTCGCCGCGGCAGGGCTCTCGGACGAGTCGCTGCTGGCTGCCGGTGGTGGCCTCTCCAACAGGGCCGGGGGCGCCGCGTCGCTCCTGGCTTCCCTGAAGTCGCGGGCGAGGGCCGCCGTCGCTGTCGCCGCCTCTCCGTCCTCCTCCGCCGCCGCCGCCTCCCTGTCCCCGTTCCCTTCGCTCATCGTCGGCGCCTCCGGCCGCCTCGAGCCCCGGGGAGCCTTCGCCGAGGCCCAGGCCCGCTTCCTCAAGCCGGACCGCGCCGTCGTCCGGGAGCTGGCGAAGGCCCTCAGGGAGAAGAAGGTCGGCGTCGTCGCGCACTTTTACATGGACCCGGAGGTCCAGGGCTGCCTCGCCGCCGTCGCCGAGAACGCCAGGAAGGGAAACGACGAAGAAGGCTGGCCCCATGTCAAGATCTCCGACTCGCTGGCGATGGCCGACGCCGCCGTGGCCATGGCCGAGGCGGGATGCCGCGCCGTCGCCGTCCTCGGCGTCGACTTCATGTCGGAGAACGTGCGCGCGATCCTCGACGCGGCGGGCCTCGAGGGGGTTGACGTTCTGAGGATGTCAGCCGACGAGATCGGGTGCACGCTGGCCGACGCAGCCGACGACGCGAAGTACAACGCGTGGCTGCGGCAACGAGGCGGGCAGAGAGCGCGAGAGGAGGCGGAAGAGGAGGGGAAAAAGGAAGGAGAGGAAGAGGCACCGGAGGCGGCGCTCCACGTCGTCTACATCAACACGAGCCTCCGCGCCAAGGCCGCCGCGCACGCAGCGGTCCCCACGGTCACATGCACGTCTTCCAACGTCGTGGCCACGGTGCTGCAGGCCTCGGCACAGGTCCCTGAGGGCGTGCGCGTCCTCTACGGGCCCGACAGCTTGATGGGCGCCAACCTGAAGGAGCTCCTCTCGACCGCCGTCGCGGCGTGCGAGGCCGAGGGGACCGACGCCGCCGCGCGGCGGCTACACCCCCTGCACACGGCGCAGTCGCTGCGGCGCACGCTCCGCAACCTCGACTACTTCCGCGAGGGCGCGTGCGCGGTCCACCACATGTTTGGCGGCACGGTCCCGGCGACGGTCGAGGCGCTCTACGGCGACGCGGCTGTCGCGGCGCACTTCGAGGTCCCCGGCGAGCTCTTCCGCCTCGCGCTGAGGGCGCAGCGCGAGCGGCCCGAGGTCGGCGGCGTGGTCGGGTCGACGCAGAACATCCTCGACTTCATCCTGGGGAAGGTGGACGAGGCCGTGGCCAGGGCCAAGGGCGCCGCGCGGGAGGAGCAAGGGCGGGAGGAGGGAGAGGAAGGAGGGGCGCCGGCGGCGGCCGCCGTCGCGTCGCCGCTCGAGCGCGTGCGGGTGATCCTCGGGACCGAGAGCGGCATGGCCACGAGCATCGTCAACGCCGTCTCGGCCAGGCTCGCGGGGCTCCTCTCCGCCGCCGGTCTCCCGAGCGACGCGGTCGACGTCGAGGTGATCTTCCCGGTCTCCGCCGACGCGGTGACGACCGCCGAGACGATCTCGAGCTTCTCAGGCCCCTCGCTGCTCCCGGGGGGCCTCGCGGTCATCCCGGGCCCGGCCTCGGGCGAGGGCTGCTCCGCCGAGGGGGGGTGCGCCTCCTGCCCCTACATGAAGATGAACACGCTCTCGGCGCTGCTCGACGTGTGCGCCTGCGTCGGCGGGAGCGAGGGGCTGCTGGCGGCGCGGAGGGCGACGCGGCACGGCGAGGCGCTCTCGAGCGTCGTCGTCGGAGCCGGCGGCGGCGAGAGCGAAGGCACCTCCGCTGCTTCTTCCTCTTCGGCGACCGTCGCCGAGGTCGGGTGCGCCCCTATCCTGCACATGCGGCACTTCCAGCGCACGGGCGTGCTCTCGGACGAGCTGGTGGCTGACATCCGAGGGAGGAGGAGGAGGACTACGTAGAGAGAGAACAGAGAGTTGCGAGCGAAAAGAGAGAAGGGAGAGAAGGGAGAGAGAAAAGAGCGAACGAGAGAGTAAAAACTACGCAAAATATTGATCATCATCACCGTTTCCGTTTCCCTTTTTTTACATTTTCCGCCGCTTCTCCTTCCCTCATTTCCCGATGCAAAACTGCGAAAACACGGCGTCCAGAACCTCCTCGCGGACCCCGGCCCCCCCGACCTCCCCGAGAGCCTCGACGGCCTCTCGCAGCCCCACGGACCAGCAGTCGGGCGGCGCGCCCGCGAGCGCGTCGGCGGCGGCGCGCCGCAGCGCGTGCGACGCCCTCGTCAGCGCCTCGGCCTGCCGCGCGTTCACTAACGCGGAGTGGCCGCCGGGGGGCACGGTCGGGAGGCCTACGGCGGCCGCAAGGGCAGCGCCGAGCTCCGGGAGCCCCTCGCGGGTCACCGCAGAGACGGAGACGGCGGCGGCGAACGCGGGCCCGCCGAGCGCGAGCGACGCCGGCGGCGGGGGGGAGAGAGGTTGAGCTGCTGCTCCTCCTCCGGCGAACCAAACGTCCCTTTTGTTCGCCACGAGCACCGCCGGGGGCGGCGAAGTCGCCTTCTCCGCCAGGGCCCGCCGGACCCCGGCGAGCGCCTCGTCGTCCCCGCGCGTCCACCCCCTCGAGCCGTCGAAGACGAGCGCGACGATGTCGGCGCCCGCCGCGGCCTCGGCGGCCCTGGCGACGCCGAGCGCCTCGATCCGCGCCGCGTCGAGCGCAGCGGAGCTGGACCCAGCGGAGGAAGAAGAAGAGCCTGCCGCCGCCGCATCAGCAGCAGCAGCAGCGGCGGCGACCGCGTCTCGCACTCCGGCGGTGTCGAGCAGTGTCACTGGCACCCCGCCGGGCAGCAGCCCGGGCGCGTCGACGACGTCCCTCGTCGTCCCGGCGACGGCGCTCACGATCGCGCGCTCGCTCCCGCAGAGAGCGTTGAGCAGGCTTGACTTTCCCACGTTGGGCGCGCCCACGAGAGCGACGGAGACGCCGCGGCGCATCGCGGCGCCGAGCGCGCGCGTCGCCAGCGCGGCGTCGATCTGCGCTGAGATGGCCTCGATCTCGGCGACGGAAGCGCTGTCGACTTGAGGCACGCCGTCGTTGTCGTCTCCGTAGTCGAGCGACGCCTCGACGCGGGCCAGGAGGGAGACACAGGCCGCTCGGGCGCGGAAGGCTGCGGCGCCGGCGGAGGAGGGAGGGGAGGAGGAGGAGGAGGAGGAGGGGTCGGAGGTCGGAGTCGACAGCCCGAGGCCGGCGAGGGCCGCGTCCGCCGCCGCGGGGCTCCTCGCGGCCACCACGTCGGCGACCGCCTCGGCCTGGTCGAGCGAGAGACGCCCCGACAGGAAGGCGCGGAGCGTGAACTCTCCCGGGCGCGCGAGGCGGACGGTCCCGCCGCCGTCGCCGCCGCCGCCGCCGCCGTCGCCGCCGAGGCCGTCGGCGCCTCCCGCGAGCAGCAGCGCCTCGAGGACGCGGGGGGCGCAGGTCGGGCCCCCGTGGGCGTGCACTTCGACGACGTCCTCGCGCGTGTAGGACCGCGGCCCTCGCATCGTGATCACCAAGACCTCGTCGATCACTCCCCCTTGCGCCCCGTCGGCCTTCCCCGAAGAAGAAGAAGAAGAAAAAAGGGCGCCGTAGGACACCGAATGGCTTTTGGCGCTCCACCTCTTCCCGCTGCCCGGCCTGAAGAGCCCGGCGACGAGCCTGAGGGCCAGCGGGCCGGAGACGCGGACAACCGCGACGGCGGAGGGCGCCGGGGAGGTGGCGAGGGCGACGATGGTGTCCCCGTCTCCCGTCGAAGGGCCCGGAGGGAAGAACGAGGTCGGAGGAGGGGGAGAGGAGGTCGCCGACGGTTTTGCCGTCGCCGACGCCGCCGTGGGGGGCATCGCATCCGCGTCTCTTCTTGGCCCAATTGTGCTTTTCGTGCTTATTCCTGTTCGAGGTGTCGAGCAGACAGCATGACGCAGCTGCTGGCGCCTCGGGAGAGCGAACAGAGGCACGGCCGAGGCGCTGGGGCGGTGTCGGCGGCTGCGAGGAGGAGGGAGCATGGACGACAGTTGCGGCGCCCTTGACAACGCCTCCGCCAGGCGAGCAGCCGAGCTCATGCTCTCTTTGTTACTAACTGTTTGCGAGGAAGAAGAAGATCGTGCGAATATAGATGGCAGAGAAAGCTTCGCGCGACCTCGAGCTGCTCAAACGCGTCGATGCTTTCTCCCTGCGAGAAGAAAAGAGGGAAAGAGAGTGAGCTGCCGCTTCAGGTCGCTTGCTCACTTTTTTCCCTTTCAAACTCGAGTTGAGGCTCTCGCTCTCTCTCGCTCTCTTTCTCCGGAGCAGCGCGAGCGCGCGCACTCTCTCTCCTCTTCTCTCTTCTCTGTCTCCTTCGAGAGCAACGCAGGCTCTGTCGTGGACGCCATGGCGTCTGCGCGGCCTACCAAGGTACGCCGACGGGCGAGCCCTAGAGAGAGAACGAGAACAAAGCATCGAATAAAAAGCCACCGCCGCCCCGCTGCTGCTGCTGTCTGCATTCGACGTTGTCTCTCAGTCGCCTCTCTCTCGCCCTCTCTCTCTTTCTCCCTCCTCTTTCTCTATCTCTCTCCCTCTCTCAATCACAGGTCTTTGTCGGCGGCCTGAGCTGGGCTACCGACGACGCCAGGCTCAGGCAGTACTTTAGTAACTTTGGGGAGGTATCAGAGGTGAGAAAGAGAAAATCGAGAGACAAGCTCTCATCCCTCCCTCGACGACGTCGCCGTCCTCGTCGTAGTGTTTGATTGGCCCTCCTAACCCCGGATCGCGCTGCCTCGCCTCCCGGAGCGCACTCGACACTCTTCCCCGATGTTTGCTATGTTCTCAAAGGAGAAAGGATCGAGTGCGTCGCAGCTGAAAGAGCGCAGCGCGAGGAGGATTTTCCTCGAGCATCGTCGCCCGCGGCGGTCCCCCTTTTCTCTCTCCGCATTCCGAATGTCCCGCCGAGAAAGGACCCCTCCTCCTCCTTCCTCCCTCGCCTCCAACGGCCCGTCTCTCCGTGCTGACTCGCAGAAGAGAGCCGTGCCGCGCCATTGTACATTGGAGCGAGGCGAGGGACGCGCATTTGAGCCGGGCACGACAGGGCTCTCGTTTTTTGCCGCCGGTTTCGCGAAAGCTCCAGCCGGCGGCGACGAGGCACGCAAACAGCCTCGACCCCCCCCCCACCTTCTTCCTTCCTTCCTTCTCTCTCTGTCTCTTCTTATCTCACCTTTTGCTTTCTTCCAAAACACTCACGACTCGCCCCCTCCAAAGGCCTTCGTCTCCTACGAGCGCGCCACGGGCAGGCCGCGCGGCTTCGGCTTCGTCGTCTTCGCCGACCCCGAGGTGGCGGCCAGGGTGGTCTCGCAGGCGCACACGATCGACCGGCGCGAGGTTGAGGCCAAGCGCGCCGTGCCCAAGGAGGAGGGGGGCGGGCCGCCGCCGGCGCGCAGCGGGGCCGGCGCGGCGGCGGCGGCGGCGGCGGCGGCCCTGATGCTGGGCTCGTCGCCGCCGCCGCAGCAGCAGCGGCGGCATCCGCAGCAGCCGTTCGAGCAGCAGCAGCAGCAGCTCTCCTTCTCTTCCCCGCCGCCGCCCCCTCTTCGTCCCGCGTCCCAGCAGGCCCTCGCCGCGTCCCTCCCATCCAACCTCGACCTCGCCGCGGAGAGCGGAAGCGGCGAAGCCCTCCTTCCGCAGCCCCCTCTGCCTCTGCCCCCGCAGCAGCAGCAGCCCAACAGGAAGCTCTTTGTCGGCGGGCTCCCGCCCTCGTGCGACGACGCCTCGCTGCGGGCCCACTTCGAGCAGTTTGGCCCCGTCGACGAGGCGGTGGTGATGGTGGATCACGAGTCGAAGCGGTCTCGGGGGTGAGAGAGTTGGTTTTTTCCTTTTTTTTGCCTTTTTTTTGCCTTTTTTTCTCGAGAGAGAAAAGAGAGAAAAAGAAAGAAGTAGCGAGGGAGGAACTAAACAATAAACTTACTTTCTTCTTCTGTTCCTCCCTCCAAAAAAACAGGTTCGCCTTCGTCACGATGCTGACCGACGCCGGGCTCGACTGCGTCTTCTCTGCCGGTGAGGGGGGAATCGCCTCGTTTTTCTTTTTTTTCTTTTTTTTGTGCCCGCGAGGAAAACAAAAACTCACTCATCCTCTGTTTCGTTCCCCCCCCCCAAAAAAAACAAAAAAACAGGGGCGATGCACTGCCTCCACGAGAAGCCTGTCGAGGTCAAGAGGGCCGTGCCGAGGGAGCAGATGGCGACGGCCGCGGCGGCGCAGGCGCAGGCGGCCGCGGCGGCGACCGTGAGGGCGGCGGCCGCCTCGGCGCCCGCCTCCGCTCCGCGAAATCGCTGGGAGCCCCCTGCGAGCAGCAGCAACGGAAACGGCGACGGCGGCTTCCGCGCCCCTCCTCCATCCAGCAGTCTCCCTCGGCACGACGCAGACTTCTACGGGGGAGGAGTCTTGAGCGGCGGCGGGCCCGGGTTTGCAGGCGGCGGGTCGCTCGCTGCCGAGCTCGAGGCGCTGTCCTTCCACGGCGGAGGAGGCGGGGACGACTTCTTCCGCCGCCCGCGGTCGCCCTACGGCGGCGGCGGCAACGCGCCCTTTGACCGCAGCGCGTTCGAGGACGGGGAGGGAGCAGAGAGGGAAGCAGCGGCGACGACGCCGGCGGACGACTCGGGCCTCGTCGCCTTCCTGGCGCGACAGCAGCAGCCCTCGAGCGGAAACGCTCCGAGCGCCGCGCTCCGCTTTGAAAAGCTCCGGGAGGCCCCAGCGCCGAGCAGCACCCACTCTCTCTCCCCTCCCGAAGGCAGGTACAAGTCCCTGTACAACTCTGACGTCTTCGGCCCGCCCTCGGCCTCCGCGGTCGCGGGCTTCCCCTCGTCGGAGGCCGACGGCAGCGGCGGCGAGGGCGGCGGCCGCAACAGCAGCGGCGAGCACCCCAGGGACGAGGAGCGGTACGGGAGGGGGTTCGAGTTCTTCCCCGCCGCTGCTTCCTCGAGCGTTGCCGCCGCCGCCGCCGATCCTCCTCGGTCCCCGTACTCGGACTCGCTGGGAGCTGCCTTTGGCTTCGGCGACGGCAACGGGAAAGCCGGAGAATGGTAAAAGAGCGAGAGAGATAACAGAGGACGGGGGGGGGGGGGGGGCGAGAAAAAGCGAAATTCGCACCCCTCTTCTGCGACCCCTCTTCCTTCCCGCTTCTCGCTCCTTCTCCGCCTTCTCTTTTTGCACCCCATCTTCCTTACATTTGCCTTCCAGTCGCTGAACGGGCACTATATTCACGAAGGAGAGGGAATCAGAGAAAACAAAAACAACAAACTGGTCCCATCTTTTTTTCCCCTTTTTCTTCCTTTTTGACAACTCGCACAGCAAAAAACAAAAAAACGCGCGCGCCCTTTAGAAAGAGGGTGTTCGTGCGTCCCCTTGTCCCCACCACACACGCACACACACAACACCTCGAAAACTTACCGGAGAGAGAATTAGAGAACTTGAGCCAGCCAGAGAGAGACAGAGAGGGGGTTTCGATGGGAAAGAAAAAAAAAGCGCAAGGAAAACGGCAGAGGAGAGAGGGCGCGTGAGTTTGAGAGAGATTTCATCTTTCTTTCCCGTCCCGTTTCCCCTTTCGCCGCCAACACTAGGATATATCCCACCCTCCATGCATCGATAACAAAGGCGTATACGTAGAAATAGAGTCACTTTTTCCTTTTTGTGTGTCAGACCGCGACGAAAAACAAAAAAACGCTGCCGCTGCCGCCGCCGCCCCCTCGGGGCTCCTTCTGAAAGGGTTTATTCTGAGAAGAGGGGGGGGTATCTTTGAGCGCACAGGCGAGCGAGGCTGAGAGAGATACAAGCCCTCGTTGACACTGTAAAAATTGCTCACTTCTTTTTTGTCCTCTATTGAAGATATGGCTCGGAGGATGAGGGGGGTTGAAGAGAGAGGGAGAAACGAAAACTCACGCAAACTTGGCATCTCTCACAATATTTCTCCCAAAAAAAATACTGTTGCTTCTACTCGCGATGGCGTCCCTTTTCGCCGCCCGCCCAGCGCTCGCCACGGCGGCGCGCCCCTCGGCACTCGCCACGGCTGCTTCCGCCGTCCCTCTCCGCGCCCCGGCGGCGAGGCGCGTCCAGGTGAGAAGAGCAAAGGAAGAGAAAGAAAGAGAGCAAGGGCGCAAGCAATTGAGACCAAACCAATGCTTCTCTGTCTCCTCCCCATTTGACCTTGTCCCTCATCCCGTCCCCTCTCTTCCACCCTGCCTCTCTCTCTCTCTCGAACAGGCCAAGGCCATCAAGCCCCTCCCGCGCGGCGGCAGGGAAAGCATGACGCCTGCTGCTCTTCGCAGGCCGATGCTCGCCCGCCCCCTCGTGGCCGCTCCTCCTCATCCCGCGACCGTCGCCAAGGCATCGCTCGCGGCCGACGGCTCGAATGACAAGCTGCTAGGCGTGGAGAAAAAGACGCTCGTCAAGGTCATGGCGCTCGGCGCGATGTTCTTCTCGATCCTGTTCAACTACACGATCCTGCGGGACACCAAGGTGAGTTCTTTTTTCTGCCGTTGGTTGGGGGAGCTTTAAGAGCGGGGCAGGAGAAGGAGAGAGCATGTTTTTCGTCACCGGGGCTGGATGATGCAAGAGAGAGCGCGACGCTCGCCGTCGTCGTCGCGACTGAACTCTCCGTCTGTTTTTACCTCCCTCGCGCTTCTTTTGCCTTTTCTCTTTTTCCCTTGCACTTGCTCGAGAGCCATACTGAATGTTTTTTTCGTCGATCAGGACACAAGAGAGCGCAAAGGGGGACTGGGAAGGTGGCGAGAAGAGGCAGATGGCATATTGAAGAAGAGGACCAAGAGAAAAGACAGAGGAACCAATGCCAGTCCGTCGATGATGTTGCCCCGTTCCGCCGCTCGCTTGCACGCCCGCTGCCCTTTTCTCCCCCCGATTCCGATGTTGGAAGGGGTTTTTTTGTCTCCCTCATCGTTGACAGGGAAAGAGAAAATAAAAGCGGCTCGTTTGGAGGCTCCCGGAACAGGATGAGAAACTCGCGAAAGGGCGAAAAAGAGAGAGAGGGGGGGGAGAGAGAGGCCATGGCTAGATAGAAAGCCGCCGGCCCACCCCAGCCGCCGCCAAGGGGCGAAACTCCAACGAGAAAAACTCTCGCCCTCACCCCCTTGCCTCTTTTCTTCTTCCTTCTCTCCAAAACCCCCCCGAAACCTCAAAAAACCGACCAAAGGACGTCCTTGTCGTGACCGCCCCCGGCTCCGGCGCCGAGGTCATCCCCTTCCTGAAGACCTGGGTCAACCTCCCGATGGCCATCGGCTTCACCGTCATCTACGCCAAGCTCGCCAACGTGCTCTCGACCGAGAACCTCTTTTACGCGTGCATCATCCCGTTCATCGCCTTCTTCGCCGCGTTTGCCTTCATCCTGTACCCGGCGCGCGGCGTGCTCCACCCGACCGCTCTGTGCGACCAGCTGGTGGCGGCCGCGCCGAGGCTGTCGGCGCCGATCGCGATCCTGAGGAACTGGACCTACTGCCTGTTCTACGTCATGGCCGGTGAGTTCTTTTGTTTTTATTTTTTACGTTTTCTTTTCGGGG